>Ga0307972_1000002_pt1 | contig 260456 bp, 232 predicted proteins | sample OrgLakmetagen780_FD_201848 | JGI IMG/M metagenome (GOLD analysis project Ga0307972, IMG submission 201848) | Saline water microbial communities from Organic Lake, Antarctica - #780 | ecosystem: Environmental > Aquatic > Non-marine Saline and Alkaline > Saline | place: Antarctica: Organic Lake...
GCCGGTGATCAGCGTGTTCTCGACATAGGCTACCGGCGTTTCCGGCGTGTGCAGGTGCGTCATGGCGCGCCATTCCACAGAATGTCGCAAAGAGTGCCGGGCGGGGTTGTCCAGGGTCAGGGTGAACTCGGGAATCGCCGGTTTTTGCGTGCGTGCAGGGAGTGGCTGATCCAGTTTTTTGGCCAGTCTCGACATCAGCCGCTTCAGGCCCTGAATTTCGGCATCATTGCGCGGGTCGTCAGCGGCGTGGGCGGCTTCCTGCCAGGCTTCGCTGAAACGCTTCTGCCGTTCCAGCAGCCGGAACCGGCGCAACCGTGCCTCGCGGTGCTGACTTTCATCGTAGGCCTGAAGGGCCAGGGCAAAATCCTTTGCCCGCTCTGCCTGCCGTGCCAGTTCAAACAGCAGACGCCCGCGTCTGGCCTCAAGCCAGGCATTGTCCGATGCGGCTGGGATGTCTGCTGCGATCAGGTGGGGCGGTTCGCCGTCGTCCAGACGTTCCCGGCAACGATGCATTAGTAAATAGCGGTCCACTTCCTCACGAGCGTCGAAGGCGCGGGCTTCCGGGGTAAAAGGCACCTGTTCGTATTGCTGATGGCCCAGCTCTACCAGCACGAAATCGGACCAGTTCTGGCGCAGATTGCCGAAAAACATCAAGCGCAGCCGGTCGAACAGGGCCATGTGGCGAAGCCTGACGACCTGCGAGTCTATATTCGTCAACCAATGAGTAAGCGGGGCGGCGTCCGGGTAGGCCTCAAGCATGACGGTCTTTAGCTGGGCTTTGGGTGCGGAGGGTTTAAGCCCAAGGCCGGCGATACGGCTGGTCATGGCCAGCCGCAGCTCCGGCAGAGTAAATAACCGAAACAGCTCGTGGACGGTGATGTCGGGTGTCGACGTCACCCAGTCAGTGTCAATCAGCTCGGTGACCAGATCAGGCAGGGTGGTTGTCAGCTCCGGGTAATGAAGTTTTTCTATTCGGAAATACTCACCCGTGCGCATCACCATTCGCACCAGCAAGGCTCTGGCATCCGCAGACAGGGTCATCAACCCGTCAACCAGCCTTCTTTCTGTTTTCAGCAGCAGATCGCTGTGGTGCTGGCGCACCCACAGAACTACGGTCTCGAAATTGGTCCGGTAGTAGAGCGGGTCATTCAGATCCGCTGTTACAGGTGGTGAGGAGAAAGTCATCAGATAGCGGCATTCGAAACTGTTTACGGGTCCAGAGCGTAACCTATACTCAGACAAAATGCCTCACGGAGAAGCGGCCATGCGAGCCCTGATCAGCCTTGTTTCTGTTATTGCCCTGTTTCTATCGGCCCCTGCCCAGGCGGCCGAGTGCCCGGCGTTCCTGGACCACGATCTGCGTAAGTTGCATTCCCCGGATTCAGTCAACTTGTGTGAACTGTCGGCGGGCAAGCCACTGTTGGTAGTGAATACCGCCAGTCGCTGTGGTTTTACCGGCCAGTTTGAGGGGCTTGAGCAGGTTCATCAGGAATACCGGGACAAGGGTCTGGTGGTGGTTGGCTTCGCCAGCGACGATTTCCGTCAGGAAGCCGACAGCGAGGCGGAAGCAGCCAAGGTGTGTTTCATAAATTTCGGGGTCACTTTCACCATGATTGCGCCGACGTCGGTGACCGGCGATGCGGCCAACCCGGTGTTTGCGGCACTCAACCGCCAGAGCAGCGCGCCGGGCTGGAATTTTTTCAAATACGTAGTGAATTCGGAAGGAAGAGTCGTGGCCCGTTTTTCCAGCCAGGTTTCGCCCCAGGACCAGAGCTTGCGGACAAGTCTGGACCAGGTCGTTTCGAGCAACTGATTCGGGATTACTTTTCGTGGATTAAAATCGTTTACAGGATTGCCGGTAGAACGGGCATGTCAGTCAGTTCTGCCCGGTTACGACCGTTCTGCTTGGCGGTGTAAAGAGCGGAGTCGGCTTGATACATCATATCTGCAAAGCTTTTGTGTTCGGCATGGCGTTCAACGCCGCCAATGCTGGCGGACAACTTCATGGGCAGGCCGCTAACTTCCAGGCCCTGAGCGGAGATGGCTGCCAACAGCCGCTGGGTAATGTTTGAGAGGTTTTCGTCGCAGGAAAGCGGCAGAACAATGACAAACTCTTCGCCTCCGATTCGCCCGACAATGTCGTTGTCGCGTACCTCACTTTCCAGTGTTCGAGCAACAACCCGCAGCGCATCGTCCCCGGCGGCATGTCCCCATCGGTCATTAACCGGTTTGAAATGATCCAGGTCCAGCATCAGCACCGCCAATGGTGAACCGCTCGCTTTTGACTTGCTGAAAGCGCGGGTGCCTTCCCGGAATAATGAACGCCGGTTATACAGCCCGGTCAGGCTGTCCCGTTCTGCCAGCGAGCGCAATCGGCGTTCTGACAGGGAAAACGCCATTAACGGCAGAGCCAGCGCTGTGCCGGTAGCCAGGAGGATGTGGTTGATCAAAATCAGCCGCAGAATCAATGCCAGATCATTAACAACGCCCAGGACGACATCGGCGGCAATAACCAGCGCCTGGATCATCATCAGGATACCGTGGGTAGTGAACAGCACTTGCAGAACACGTACCGGCAGTTGCACCCGGGTACCAATAGCTGACAGGCGATAAACGGCAACGCTGAAAATCAACGCGGTATAAAGGGCGGTAATGCCGCGTGTCACGACAGGCGATTGCGTCATGGTGGTCAGCAGCAACAGTAAATAGACGCCGAAACCGGCAACGGCTATCTGCCGGAAACGGCGATGATGGCGGCCAGCCAGTCGGGAAAATCCTTGCAGACCGTTCAGCACGAGCAGCGGCGATAAGCCAAGCAGGCCATGAGCCAGGAAGATTGTGATCAGCGGGGCGTCAATGATCGAGCGTGCACCGGCGAGGAGGCTGCCGATGGCAAAGGTCGCGCAGGCCAGGGCCCAGATCCGAAAGCAGGACTGGCGGCCACGCAAATGATAAATCCACCACAGCAAGGCGCCGATCAGGCCATTAAGCGTAACCGATACCAGAAGCAGAGTTGGCAGGTGCAGTTCAAACGTCATGATGGTCTGGGACACACTATTGCGTTTAGATCAGACTAGGGCGGGCGCAAGGTAACAGTCTATGAACATTATGTAGAGTTTGGTACGGGGAAAGTAGAGCCGCCGGAGGTCGCCCCCGGCGGCAATCGGACTAGGCGTTTTTCAGAGTCTTCATGTCGATCACGAAACGGTATTTCACGTCGCCTTTTTTCATGCGCTCGTAAGCTTCGTTGATGTTCTTGATATCCAGCATTTCCACATCACAGGTGATGTCGTGCTCGGCGCAGAAATCCAGGACTTCCTGGGTTTCCGGCATGCCGCCGATCAGCGAACCGGCCAGTACGCGGCGCTTGAATACCAGTGAGCCCGCTTGCAGCGCTGGATCCTCGATGGGCTCGAGCAGGCCAACGATGATGTGCGTGCCGTCCACTTTCAGGCAATTCAGGTAGGGGTTCAGGTCGTGCTGAACCGGCACGGTGTCGAGCATGAAATCGTAGGTTTCAGCCGCGGCCTTCATCTGTTTCGAGTCTGTTGAAATCACCACATGGTCGGCGCCCTGTCGCTTGGCTTCGGCCACCTTGCTTTCTGAGCGGGTGAAAATAGTGACTTCCGCGCCCAGTGCCTTGGCGAATTTGACGCCCATATGACCCAGGCCGCCCATGCCAACCACGCCGACTTTGTGCCCGGCTTTCACGCCGAAGTGGCGCAGCGGTGAATAGGTAGTAATGCCCGCACACAGAATCGGAGCGGCCGCTGCCGGGTCCAGTTTTTCTGGCACTCTGACCACGAAGCGCTCACTGACGATGACGCTGTCAGAATAGCCGCCATAGGTAATAGAACCATCGTGACGGTCCACGCCGTTGTAGGTGCCGGTCATGCCTTCAGCACAGTACTGCTCGAGGCCGGACTCGCAGGACGAACAGGTGCGGCAGGAATCAACCATACAACCAACGCCAACGGTATCGCCCACTTTATAATTGATGACGTCGGGTCCGACAGCGGTTACCCGACCGATGATTTCGTGACCGGGTACAACCGGGAACTGGGATACGCCCCAGTCGTTCTGGGCAAAGTGGATGTCGGTGTGGCACACGCCGCAGTAATCGATTTCAATCGACACATCGTCCGGACGCGGTTCACGGCGCTCGAAGCTCATGGGCGCCAGTTTCGAATTGGCTGATTCAGCTGCGTAACCTTTTGCATTCGCCATGGGGTCTTCCTCTGGTTGTTCAGATGGTTTGCTTTGAGAGCTGCTTTGCGGGTTGTTTAAAAAGCCGCTCCAAGAAGGAACTCACCACGCACTAGTTGAGGATTGGATTTCGTTTTCCAACCGCTCGCCGAAATCTTTACCACTAATGTCGGTGGGTATGGCGATAGTCTGTTGGCGACTGCCCCATGATTTTTTTGAACAGCCGCGAGAAATAGTAGTTGTCATCATAGCCCAGTGACCGGCTGATGCTCGCGAATGAATGATCGGTAGTGTCCATAAGCTGGCAGGCGCGTTCGACTTTCAGATGCAGAAAATGCTGGATCGGAGACACGCCGGTGGCCTCCCGGTAGCGGGTGGCGAAATGGGCTGGCGTGAGCCCGGTCATTTCTGCGAGCTCGCCAAGGGTGATGCGTTCGTTCAGGTGTTCCCGCATGAAATTGTGAATCACCTCCAGATCCGGCTGTCGTGATCTGGCTGTCTGGTCCAGGCTCAGTGGCACCCCCGCCAGCAGCTGGCGCAGACGGTTGGCTACATGGACCAGGCCGGGTGTTCGAAAGCCGGTATGCTGTACCGACAGCAGGCCATTGAAGTCCATCAGTAGTCGCGGTTGGCGCCCGATGTGCTGAACGTTCACCCCGTCGGTAAACCCCATATGCTGTTGAAAGTAGGAAGCCAGAGGGCCGGTGTAGTGAACCCAATGAATTGTCCATGGGTTGTCCGGGGCGGCCGTGTAACGATGGGCAGCGCCGGCAGGAATCAGGACCAGGTCTCCGCCCCTTACCAGGCAGGGGTGGTTTTCGATATTGACGTAGGCCTCGCCCTCAATGCACAGAATCAGCAGGTGGTCCTGGTGCTGCTCACGGTGCATATGGTGCCCTTCAGCCCGACGATAGTGGCCGAAGGCAAGCGGATAAAGGTCCCGGGTCAGCGGATGCAGGGAAAGCTCACGAATTACCGGGGCAGGAATCACGTAGCGGATGCTGTCCGGCGGAACCGGCCATTGGGAGGTGCGGGTCATAAACGCTCTTATTGATGCGCGGGAATCGAAAGATAGTCCAGCATGAGCGAAATTTAGTCAATCATGAAGCGCCAGACGGCTATGCTAGTCTTGAGGTAATTCCGAGGGCATTGCCCCCAATACCTACAAAAATGACAGGGAACACCGCTATGAAAAACGTACCTCTCTATATCGCTGGCGAGTTTGTGCAGAGCCAGACCGACCAGTGGATTGACGTGACCGATCCAGCCACCAATGAAGTTATCGCGAAGGCGCCCTGCACTACCGATGCGGAAATGCGTCGTGCCATCGACAACGCGGGTGAGGTGTTCAAGGCATGGAAAGAAACGCCTGTGTCAGAGCGTGCCCGGGTGATGATGCGCTACCAGGCACTGCTGAAAGAACACCACGACGAAATCGCTGAGATTCTCTCCAGTGAAACCGGCAAGACCTTCGAGGATGCCAAGGGCGACGTCTGGCGCGGTATCGAAGTTGTCGAGCACGCGGCCAATATCCCGTCGCTGATGATGGGCGAAACCGTCGAGAACGTGGCCCGCGAGATTGACACCTATTCCTTCACCCAGCCCCTGGGTGTCTGTGCCGGCATTACCCCCTTCAACTTCCCGGCGATGATCCCGCTGTGGATGTTCCCCATGGCCATCGCCTGCGGTAACACCTTTATCCTCAAGCCTTCCGAGCAGGATCCGCTGACACCGATGAAACTCGCCGAGTTGTTTGAACAGGCCGGTGCGCCCAAGGGTGTGTTGCAGGTGGTCCACGGCGGCAAAGAGCAGGTAGACGTGCTGCTGACCGACCCGGCCATCAAGGCCGTTTCCTTTGTGGGTTCCGTACCCGTTGGCCGTTACATCTACGAAACCGGCACCCGCAATATGAAGCGTGTACAGAGCTTCGCCGGCGCCAAGAACCACATGGTGGTGCTGCCGGATGCCGACAAGGATCAGGTGGTCAAAGCACTGGTCGGCGCATCTGTGGGCGCGGCCGGCCAGCGCTGTATGGCCATTTCCGTCGCCGTCTTCGTGGGCGCGGCCCAGGAGTGGATTCCGGAAGTGAAGGAAGCCCTGGCTGCCGTCAAACCTGGCGCCTGGAACGACAAGGCCGCCAGTTACGGCCCGATCATCAGTCGGAAAGCAAGAGAGCGGGTGGAATCACTGATTACCCGCGGTGAGGAAGAAGGCGCCAACCTGCTTCTGGATGGACGTAACTGCACCGTAGACGGCCTGCCGAATGGCAACTGGGTCGGACCTACTCTGTTCTCCGGCGTGAAGGCCGATATGGATGTCTACAAAGAAGAGATCTTCGGCCCGGTTCTGGCCTGTATGGAAGTGGATACCCTGGGGGACGCGATCGCCCTGGTGAACGACAACCCCTATGGCAACGGTACCTCCATTTTCACCAGTTCCGGTGGAGCGGCACGCCGCTACCAGCATGAAATTGAAGTGGGCCAGGTGGGTATCAACGTTCCTATTCCGGTGCCCCTGCCGTTCTTTTCATTTACCGGATGGAAGGGCTCGTTCTACGGTGATCAACACGCTTACGGCAAGCAGGCGGTGAAGTTCTACACTGAAACCAAGACCATCACGGCGCGCTGGTTCACCAGTGACGCGGTTGCGGAAACCAACTTCTCCATCCGTATGCGGTAAGTAAGGAGAACCCATGAACTTTGATCTGACGGAAGATCAGCTGGCCTTCCGCGAGGCTGCCAAAGCCTTCGCAGAAAAGGCCATGGCGCCCCACGCGGCGAAATGGGATGCCGAGCATCTGTTTCCGGTAGAGGTGATCCGCGAAGCCGGAGAAATGGGTTTCTGCGGCCTCTATACCCCGGAAACGGAGGGTGGACTGGGGCTGTCGCGGCTCGACACCAGCGTGATCGTGGAAGAGCTGGCTGCGGCCTGTCCTTCTACAGCGGCCTACATCACCATCCACAATATGGCCACGTGGATGGTGGCGACATTCGGCAGCGCGGATATTCGTAAACAGATCGCGCCAAGAATGGCCAGCGGTGAATGGCTGGGCTCCTATTGCCTGACCGAACCGGGTGCCGGCTCCGACGCCGGTAATCTGCGCACCAAGGCAACCCGGGACGGCGACAGCTACCTGCTCAATGGTAGCAAGGTCTTTATTTCCGGTGCCGGCGCCACCCAGATGTTGGTAGTCATGGCCCGCACGGGTGCGCCGGACAGCGGCCCGAAAGGCATCAGCGCCTTTGTCGTACCTGCTGACAGCAACGGCATTCACTACGGCAAGGCCGAGGAAAAAATGGGCTGGAACAGTCAGCCTACCCGCCAGATTACCTTTGAAAATGTCCGCGTGCCGGTAAACAACCGGTTGGGGGACGAAGGCCAGGGCTTCATGATCGCCATGAAAGGCCTGGACGGCGGCCGGCTGAACATTGCGACTTGCTCTATTGGCGGTGCCCACGCTGCCCTTCTCAGGTCCCGCAACTATATGCATGAGCGTGAACAGTTTGGCCAAGCCCTGGCAGGCTTCCAGGCGCTGCAGTTCAAGCTGGCGGACATGGCCACCAATCTGGTTGCGGCAAGACAGATGGTTCGCCTGGCCGCCTATCGGTTGGACCAGGGCGATAACGAGGCCACTCTTCACTGCGCCATGGCCAAGCGATTTGCGACCGATGTCTGCTTTGACGTATGCAACGACGCGCTACAGTTACATGGAGGTTACGGCTATATCCGCGAATACCCGCTGGAACGCTATGTGCGCGACTTGAGGGTCCACCAGATACTCGAGGGCACCAATGAAATCATGCGTCTGATTGTGGCCCGCCGATTGCTGGAGCCAGGCGTCGCCGAGGCCATTCAATAACCAAGGCCATTCAATAATAAGGAATAACCCCATGAGTGAACTGATTCAGCTGGAAAAACGCGATCACACGGCGATCATCACCATCAACAACCCCCCGGCGAATACCTGGACGCGGGAATCCCTGAAAGCGCTGGAAGAAACCATCGAGGCGCTGAACGCGGACCGCAACATCTTTGCGCTGGTGGTGACGGGCCAGGGCGAGAAGTTTTTCTCCGCCGGCGCCGACCTCAAGACCTTTGCCGATGGTGATATCGCCAACGCGGAGTTGATGGGCGGGGCTTTCGGTCGGGCATTCAGTGCCCTCAGCCGCTTCCGTGGTGTCTCTATTGCGGCTGTGAACGGCTACGCCATGGGCGGTGGCCTGGAATGCGCCATGGCCTGCGATATCCGCATCGCCGAGGAACACGCCCAGATGGCCCTGCCCGAAGCCACGGTTGGACTGCTGCCCTGTGCCGGTGGCACCCAGAACCTGCCCTGGCTGGTGGGCGAAGGCTGGGCCAAGCGGATGATTCTATGCGGTGAGCGTATCAAGGCTGACAAGGCGCTGAGTATTGGCCTGGTGGAAGAAGTGGTGCCAGGGGGTGCTGCGCTGGACAAAGCCCTCGAGTTGGCAGAAATGGCGGCAAAACAGAGCCCCTCGTCCGTTGCCCGCTGCAAAGCACTGGTCATGAGCGCCCGTGATGGCCGTAGCCATGACGACGGCTGGCGCATGGAACGGGAGCTGTTTGTAGACCTGTTCCGCACCGAAGATCAACAGGAAGGGGTCAATGCATTTCTGGAAAAACGCACCCCACAATGGAAGAACCGGTGAGCCGATAGCTTATGTCAGATGCTTCTGTATTGTTTGAAGAACACACCGCCCACGGTGGCTGGACACTGGGGGTCGCGCGGCTGAATGCGGCCCAGTCCATGAACGCGCTGTCGCTGGATATGATTCATCGTCTTCAGCCCCAGCTTGAAAAGTGGGCCAACGACGACCAGATCGCTGTCGTCTGGGTTGAGGGGGCAGGAGATAAGGCCTTCTGTGCCGGCGGGGATATCGTGGCGCTCTACCGATCCATGACTGAATCCGGCCAGGCATCGTCTTCCAGAAATGAAAGCGAGCAGTTCTTCGAGGACGAGTACCGGCTGGACTACACAATTCACACCTACCCCAAGCCCATTGTGATCTGGGGGAATGGCATTGTGATGGGTGGTGGCCTCGGGTTGATGGCGGGCGGTTCCCATCGCGTGGTCACGGAACAGTCCCGCCTGGCGATGCCGGAGGTGGGCATCGGGCTTTACCCGGATGTGGGTGCAGGCTGGTTCCTGAACCGGATGCCCGGCCGCATCGGTCTGTTTCTGGGGCTGACCGGCGTGCGGATGAACGCTGCGGATGCCATTTTTGTGGGGCTGGCGGACCGTTTTATTTCCCATGGGCAAAGGGCCAACGTGATAGGCGCAATACTGGCAAAAGACCTGAGGGTGGATCCGCACGGGGGCGTAAACCAGGTGTTGAGACGGTTTGAGCGGGCCGATGATGCTCTGAAACCATCCTCTTCCGTTCGCGAGCATTTCGACGTCATTCAGTTGCTCACCGACGGCGATTCCCTGGTAGAGGTAGTGGACAACCTATCGGCCTATGCCGGTGATGACGAGTGGCTGATGAAAGCGGTCAAAACCGTCGCCAAAGCATCGCCCACATCGCTCACGCTGCATTGGCGACACTTTCACAACACCCTGCACGATAGCCTGTCCCGGGTGTTCGACAAGGAACTTCAAATGTCGCTGCGCAGCCTGAAAATGGGCGAATTTGCGGAGGGCATCCGGGCGCTGCTGATCGACAAGGATCTGAAGCCGCGATGGCATTTCCCATCCCTGGAAAGTGTGGATCCGGACTGGGTCGAGCAGTTTTTTATGCAGCCCGAAACCAATCAAACAGAACAGGCCTGAGCAAAACAACGGATAACAATAAGGAGAACAATAAAATGGCGACTATTACCTTTATCGGCCTTGGCAATATGGGCGGGCCCATGGCTTCCAATCTCATCAAGGCAGGCCACGACCTGACCGTATTTGATCTGTCTGCAGAGGCGGTCAAGGCGCTCACCAGTGAGGGCGCGAAGTCCGCGGCCACGATTCAGGAGGCGGTAAAAGGCGCGGAGGTCGTGATTTCCATGCTGCCCGCGGGCCACCATGTGGAGACGGTTTACCTGGGCGACAACGGCCTGCTGAAGCAGCTTTCAACCGACACTCTGGTGATTGACTCGTCCACCATTGCGCCGGAAACCGCGAGGGGGGTTGCCAAGGCGGCTACCGAAGCCGGTATTACTTTTATGGACGCGCCGGTTTCCGGGGGTGTCGGTGGCGCCAAAGCCGGTACCCTGACCTTTATCTGCGGGGGCGAGGCAGACGCCTTCGAGCGCGTCAGGCCTATTCTTGACGGCATGGCCAAGAACATCTTTCATGCCGGTCCCCACGGCGCCGGGCAGACCGCCAAGATCTGCAACAACATGCTGTTGGCCATTCTGATGAGCGGCACCAGCGAGGCTCTTGCCCTGGGTGTGAAGAACGGACTGGATCCCGCCGTACTGTCGGAAATCATGAAGCAGAGCTCTGGCGGCAACTGGGCCCTGAACGTCTACAACCCCTGGCCAGGGGTCATGGACGGCGTACCGGCGTCACGCGACTACGAAGGCGGCTTCCTGGTTGATCTGATGAACAAGGACCTGGGTCTGGCCTTTGATAATGCGGTCAAGAACCAGGCGCCCATTCCCATGGGATCGCTGGCCCGTAACCTGTTTGCACTTCACGCCAACGAGGGTAACGGCGGGCTCGATTTCTCGAGTATCCAGAAATTCTATTACCGTGAAATAGGCTGAATAGGCAGCGCCCTCAGGAAGTCAGATGAAGGGTTTTGCCCTCATGTCATCGGGTTCGGAAGGCGTTTATTTTTAGCCTAAAGTTTACCTTTACGTAAACTAAAATCATGTGCTAAAGATGGACAACAGACATTGCCAACAACAATAAAAGGACTGGACTATGAGCATCCCGAAATACCAGACGGTCTATGACAACTTCGATCCCGCCACCCTCGAGGCAGATGTTCTGGATGGTAGCCTGGATGCTGGCCTGAACGCCTGTACGGAAATCTGTGATAAATGGGCAGACGACCCTCGGCGGGTCGCCCTGTATTATGAAAAAGCGGACGGTGGTTCCGACAAACTCACTTATGCCGAGCTGAAAGCGCAATCTGCCCGCTTTGCGAATTACCTGACATCCAGGGGTATTGGTAAAGGCGACAGGGTGGCCGCGCTCCTGCCCCGTGGACCGGAGCTGTTGATTGTCATTGCCGGGACTCTCAGGGCTGGCGCCGTCTACCAGCCTCTGTTTACCGCTTTTGGTCCGGGGGCCATTGAATATCGTTTCGAGCGCGCCGCAACCAGACTGGTAGTCACCGACCCGGTTAACTACCCAAAACTGGTGGAAGTGAAGGATTGCGCCCCGGTGGTCTGTGTGAACGCCGTTGAAGTAAGTGGCGATATCCCGGATTTCCACAAGACCCTGGCCGAGCAGTCAGATCAGTTCGAGCCAGTGCAGATTACCGGTAGTGATCCTTTCCTGCAGATGTTCACATCCGGCACCGTCGGCAAATCCAAGGGCGTGGCGGTGCCGGCCAAGGCATTGCTGGCGTTCTATGTCTATATGAAGTACGCCATCGACCTGCGGGACGATGACGTGTTCTGGAATGTCGCCGATCCCGGTTGGGCCTATGGTCTTTATTACGCTGTGGTCGGGCCACTGCTGATGGGTCATGCCACCCACTTCAACCCCGGTGCCTTCACCCCGGAATCCACCTACGACATGATCCGCAAATACGGAATTACCAACCTTGCGGCCGCGCCCACAGCCTACCGGCTGCTAAAGGCCAACGATCAGGTGCTGTCAGAGGGCGAAAATCTTGGCTTGCGTGTGGCCAGCAGTGCCGGTGAGCCATTGAGTCCGGAGGTAGTGAACTGGGTGGAGAAGCGGCATTTCTGCCCGGTCAAGGATCACTACGGCCAGACTGAAACGGGCATGACCTGCTGCAACTTCCATGCCCTAGAACACGCGCTACGCCCGGGCGCCATGGGTTATTCCTCTCCGGGCCACAAGGTGGTTGCCCTGAACAGTAAGAATGAGGAAGTGGGTGAGGGCGAAATTGGCCAGCTGGCGGTGGATGTCAAGGCATCGCCGCTGTTCCACTTTGACGGCTATACCTGGGGCGAAAAGGACCCGTTCGTGAACGGCTATTACCTCACCGGCGATATGGTGTTGAACAACGGAGGCGGCTCTTTCTCTTTCAGTGGTCGCGACGATGACATCATCACTACCGCCGGCTACCGCGTTGGTCCGGCCGATGTGGAAAGCACCCTGCTGGAACACAAGGCGGTTGCCGAATCCGGTGTGGTGGCCAAACCCGACGAAAAGCGGGGCTCCATCATCAAGGCCTATGTTGTGATCAAGGCCGATCAGGAGCCGGAGAGCGAGGACGCCCTGAAAGACGAACTGCAGGAGTTGGTTCGCCATCGTTTGTCTGCCCACGCCTATCCCCGGGAAATCGAGTTCGTCGAGGAACTGCCGAAGACTCCCAGTGGCAAGATCCAGCGTTTTGTTCTGCGTAACCAGGCCAAGGAAGAAAAAAACCTATGAAGGTCACCTTCGAGGAACTGCAGTCCTTCCTCGCTGAACAGTTTCCCCAGGGTTCCCGCTACGGCAGCCTGCAGGCGCTGGGTGATGGCTGGGCAGAAATGAAGCTGGAAGTTGATGAAGAGCACCTCAGGCCCGGGGGCACCGTCTCCGGGCCGGCCATGATGGGGCTGGCGGATGTCACCCTTTACGCGGCATTGCTCAGCAGGATTGGTCTGGTACCACTGGCGGTCACCACCAATCTCAATATCAATTTTCTGCGCAAGCCCATGGCACATCAGCCAATCCGGGCCCGGGCCACCATGTTGAAGGTTGGCCGTACCATTGGTGTGGGTGAGGTGTTTGTGTACTCCGAAGGCGCAGAAGACCCGGTGGCGCACTCCACCATGACCTATTCAATTCCTCCTGAACGGTAGGTCGGGAGAAGGCCAGTGAAAACGTAATAAAAAGCAGAATTAGATATCGACGTTTACGTAGACGTAAATCTAGTCTGTAAGTTAGATTACATGCACAACAATAACAAAGGTGGATTGGCTCATGAGTGAACAGTACGTTCTGGAGACCCGCAACCTTGTCAAAGAGTTCAAGGGCTTTGTGGCCGTCGACGACGTGAATCTGAAGATCCGCAAGGGGCATATTCACGCCTTGATCGGCCCCAATGGCGCCGGCAAGACCACGGTCTTCAATCTGCTCACCAAGTTCCTGAAGCCGACCCGGGGCCAGATCCTGTTCAAGGGTCAGGATATAACCTCGATGAAATCGGCCGCCATCGCCCGCAGGGGAATCGTCCGGTCATTCCAGATTTCCGCAGTATTTCCGCATATGACCGCACTGGAGAATATCCGGGTCGCCCTGCAAGCCGGTGAAAACACCTCCTACAGTTTCTGGAAATCCGGCGCCTCTCTGAACAGGCTGAACCAGCGCTGCATGGAATTACTGGATACCGTCGGACTCGTGGAGTTCGCCAACACCACAACCGTGGAGCTGGCCTACGGCCGCAAGCGGGCTCTGGAACTGGCCACGACTCTGGCGATGGAGCCTGAACTGCTGCTGCTCGACGAACCTACCCAGGGCATGGGCAGCGAAGACGTGGACAGCGTGGTTGAACTGGTTCGCAAGGCGGCCGAAGGCCGAACCGTGTTGATGGTGGAACACAACCTTGGTGTGGTCAGCAAGCTGTGCGACCGCATCACCGTACTGGCCCAGGGTTCTGTGCTGACCGAGGGTGATTACAGTGAGGTGTCTGCGGATCCGAGAGTGCGGGAAGTCTACATGGGTACGGCCAACGATAAAGCGCCGGCGACGCAGGAGAGCTCGGAATGAGCCAGGGTTCGAGGAAAGAATACGAACAGCTGCGAGTGTCTGGCCTGCACGCATTCTATGGTGAATCCCACATTCTGCATGGCATCGATCTGGTGGTTAACCGGGGCGAACTGGTGACTCTGCTCGGGCGTAACGGCGCCGGCCGAAGCACCACCCTGAAAGCGATTATGAATATGGTGGGCCGGCGAACCGGCTCGATCATGATTAACGGTGAAGAGACGATGCCCTGTGCGCCTCATCACATTGCAAGGTTGGGCGTTGGGTATTGCCCCGAACACCGGGGCATTTTTTCCTCCCTCAACGTCCAGGAAAACCTGACATTGCCGCCAGTGGTACGCAGCGGCGGCATGAGCCTGGAAGAAATCTATTCCATGTTCCCAAACCTTTATGAGCGGCGCTTTAGCCAGGGCACGAAACTGTCCGGCGGTGAGCAGCAGATGCTGGCCATGGCCCGCATCCTTCGCACCGGGGCCAATATGCTGCTGCTTGACGAAATTACCGAGGGCCTGGCACCGGTCATTGTAGAAAAACTTGCGGAAGTGCTGATCAAACTCAAGAGCAAGGGCCTGACCATTGTACTGGTGGAACAGAATTTCCATTTTGCCGCGCCACTGGCCGATCGCCACTACGTTGTGGAGCACGGCCTGATCGTGGAAGAAATAAGCGCTGACGAGCTTGACGCCAAGCAGTCGGTTCTTAACGACTATTTGGGTGTGTGACACCGGATAGGGAAGAGCAACAACAAAAAAGCAACAACAACCCGAACAACCAAAGAACGACAGTAGCGGAGTTATAACAATGACAATTATGAAAAAGCTTCTGACTTCAGCCGTTGCCTCAGCCATGATGGTGGGTGGCGCACAGGCCGAAATCTCGAACGACGTGGTGAAAATTGGCTATCTGGCGGATATGTCCGGTACCTACCGGGACCTGGCTGGCCCCAATGGTCTGAAAGCACTCGAAATGGCCGTGGCCGACTTCGGTGGACAAGTGAACGGTGCCAACATCGAAATCGTGAGCTCGGACGACCGTAACAGCCCGGACGTATCTTCCAGTACGGTTCGCCGTTGGGTTGAAAACGAGAATGTTGATCTGGTTGCCGGTCTTGTGGCGTCTTCTGTCACCATTGCTGTAAGCGACATCCTTGAAGAGAACAACAAGCTGGGTATTGTTTCCGGTTCTGCGGCTTCCAGCATTACCAACGAGCACTGCACGCCAAACCACATTCACTATGTGTATGACACCTATCCGCTGGCGAACGGTACGGCCAGTGCCGTGGTAAAAGAAGGCGGCAAGACCTGGTACATCCTGACCGCAGATTACGCATTTGGTCATGCTCTTGAAGGTGACGTAACCCGCGTTGTCGAAGCCAACGGCGGCGAGATCCTCGACACCCTGCGCCACCCGTTCCCCACACCTGATTTCTCCTCTTTCATTCTGCAGGCCCAGGCCTCTGGTGCGGATGTGGTTGCCCTGGCGAATGCTGGTTCAGACACCACCAATGCGATCAATACCGCCAGTGAGTTTGGTGTAACCCAGTCAGGCCAGACCCTGGCCGCGCTGCTGCTGTTCCTCACCGATGTCCACGCACTGGGTGTGGACGCCGCTCAGGGTATCCAACTGACCACTGGCTGGTACTGGGACATGAACGAAGAAACCCGCGCCTGGTCCGACCGGTTCATGGAAGAAACTGGTGTACGCCCGACCATGGTCCACGCGGGTATCTACTCCAGCACCACGCAGTACCTGAACGCGGTCAAGGCGACCGGATCCGACGATTCCCAGGCTGTGCGCAAGCAGATGATGGACACGCCGATCAACGACATGTTCGCCAAAAACGGCAAGATCCGCGAAGACGGCCGTATGGTCCACGACATGTATCTGGCCGAGGTCAAAACTCCGGCTGAGTCCACGGGTGAGTGGGATCTTTATGAGATTCTCCGCACTATCCCGGGTGACGAAGCCTTCCGTCCTCTCTCTGAAAGCAAGTGCCCGCTGGTAACCAGCAAATAATCGATAAAAAGCAATCGCAATCCTCGGACCGCCCTGCCATCTGGCAGGGCGGTCCCGGGAACTCGCAATAACGATATCCCCGGTATCACCATTGCGCTGCCTCTGGAGTGAGCAACATGTCCATGATTTTCGATGTTCCCCTTGCTGTGCTCGCTGGTCAGCTTCTGATCGGGGTCATTAACGGCGCGTTTTACGCGCTTCTGAGTCTGGGGCTGGCGGTCATTTTCGGCCTGCTCAAGATCATCAATTTTGCCCATGGCGCCATGTACATGCTCGGCGCCATGTTTACAGTCATCCTGTTTGACACCCTGGGCGTCAACTATTGGGTCGCGCTTTTTCTCGCGCCACTCCTGGTCGGAGCGGTCGGAGTGCTGATCGAATATTTTCTGCTGCGGCGGATCGCTGGCCAGGATCATATCTACAGTCTTTTGCTCACCTTTGGTGTGGCACTGCTTTTAGGCGGTGTATTGACCAACATTTACGGAGTATCAGGCCTGCGTTATCCCATGCCTGATGCTTTTCAGGGTGGTATGAAGCTGGGCTTCATGTTTCTGCCCTATTACCGGCTCTGGGTAATCGTGATGGCCCTGCTGGTCTGTTTTGGCACCTGGTTCATGATCGAAAAAACCAAGCTTGGCTCCTATCTGCGGGCCGGAACGGAAGACTCACAGCTGATGCAGGGTTTTGGCATCAACGTCCCGTTGCTGGTCAGCCTGACTTACGGGTTTGGCGTTATGCTGGCGGCCTTTGCGGGTGTTCTGGCCGCGCCGATCTATTCGGTAACGCCGGTGATGGGGTCGCATATCCTGATCACTGTATTCGCGGTGGTGGTCATTGGTGGCCTGGGTTCCATTGGTGGCGCCATTATCACCGGTATTCTGATGGGTGTGATTGAAGGCCTTACCAAAACCTTTTACCCGCCCGCTTCATCCGCAGTGATCTTCCTGGTCATGGTGGTTGTTCTGATGTTCCGCCCCAGTGGCTTGTTTGGTAAGGAGGCGTAACCATGACCCAGCTTATCAATCAGACCGATATCCAGAAAGCCATTCTGAAACAGCAAAACGCGGATAGCCGTAAAAAAATGATACTGAACGGCGTCCTGCTGCTGCTTTTGCTCGCAGCCCCGTTTGCCATGTATCCCGTGTTCCTGATGAAGATCCTCTGTTTTGCCCTGTTTGCAGTAGCTTTTAACCTGCTGTTCGGGTTTACCGGCCTGCTGTCCTTCGGCCACGCGGCCTTCCTTGCCACCGGTGGCTATACCACTGGCTATCTACTGAGTAACTATTCCGGCCTGACCCCTGAAATGGGCATCCTTGCCGGTACTGCTGCGGCGACACTGCTGGGTCTGGGTTTCGCGTTACTATCGATTCGTCGGCAGGGCATCTACTTTGCAATGGTTACCCTGGCGCTGTCGCAACTGGTGTATTTCTTCCTGGTGCAGTCCGAATTCACCGGCGGTGAGGACGGCATGCACGGCATTCCCAGAGGCAAACTGTTCGGCGTTATTGACCTGTCCGATAATTACAACATGTACTACTTCGTGCTGGCCGTTTTCCTGGGGTGTTACCTCCTGGTCCAGCGGATTGTCAGCAGCCCTTACGGACAGGTGTTGAAGGCGATCAAACAGAACGAGCCACGGGCGGTATCCCTGGGCTACAACGTGCACCGCTACAAAATACTGGCGTTCGTTATCTCTGCCGCCCTGACCGGACTCGCCGGCTCCATGAAATCCGTGGTCTTCCAGCTGGCCTCCCTGAATGATGCCCACTGGCATATGTCAGGTGAGGTTATCCTGATGACCCTGCTCGGGGGCCTGGGCACCCTGCTTGGGCCAGTGGTGGGTGCAACCTTCGTGGTTAACATCGAGTATCAGCTATCACAGGGCCCGCTGCGGGACTGGGTGGATCCGATCCTTGGTGGCATCTTCATCATCACGGTGATCGCGTTCCGTAGCGGTATCGTTGGTGAGATTCAGAAGTTTATGGATAAGAATTTTCGGTGACGCAGTAGGTTCAGCGGTTAGAAAAGAAGAACCCCGGTAGGCCGGGGTTCTTTGGTTTTGCGGATAGTAAAACTGCCGTAATTATCGGGTCACTTCTTTAGTCCCATCTCCTCGATAGAAATCTCCCGCATCTTGAACTTCTGGATTTTCCCGGTGACGGTCATCGGGAATTCATCCACGAACCTGTAGTTCCTGGGGATCTTGAAGTGCGCGATCTTGCCCTTGCAGAACTCCCGCAGTTCGTCGCCGGTCACAGGGTCTGAATCCGGGCCCAGTTTGACCCAGGCGATGAGTTCTTCGCCATACTTGTCGTCGGGGATGCCGGTGACCTGCACTTCCTCGATGGCGGGGTGGGTGTAGAGGAATTCCTCGATTTCTTTCGGGTAGATGTTTTCACCACCACGAATGACCATGTCCTTGATACGACCGACAATCTGAATGTAGCCGTCGTCGTCCATGGTGGCCAGGTCGCCGGTGTGCATCCAGCCAGCATCGTCGATGGCTTCGCGGGTTTTTTCTTCATTGTTCCAGTACCTGAGCATCACGCTGTAGCCACGTGTGCACAGCTCACCGATCTCACCGCGGGGGACGACGTTGCCATTACCCGGGTTGACGATCTTGGTTTCCAGGTGTGGCTGAGTGCGGCCCACGGTCGTGACCTGTTTCTCAAAGGGGTCGAGGGAGCTGGTCTGGGTGGAGACCGGGCTGGTTTCGGTCATGCCGTAGGCGATCTGGACTTCTTTCATGTTCATCTTGCCGTTGACCTTCTTCATCACCTCCGCCGGGCAGATGGAGCCTGCCATAATGCCGGTGCGCAGGGTGGAAAGGTCGTAGGTCTCAAACTCCGGTTCGGCCAGTTCGGCGATGAACATGGTGGGTACGCCGTAAAGGGCGGTGGCCTTTTCCTGATGCACAGCCTGCAGCACGGATTTGGGCTCGAAGCCTTCACCAGGGTAAATCATGGTGGAGCCATGGGTGATGCAGCCGAGGTTGCCCATCACCATGCCGAAGCAGTGGTACAGGGGTACGGGAATCACCAGGCGGTCTTTTTCGGTGAGCAGCTGGCTCTCCGCCACAAAGTATCCGTTATTGAGGATGTTGTGGTGGGTGAGGGTAGCGCCCTTCGGGTTGCCAGTGGTGCCGGAGGTGAACTGGATGTTGATGGGGTCATCGAACTGCAGCTGGTTTTGTACCTTATCCAGTTCGTCCGGGGCGACATCGCCGGCGAAGCCGATAAACTCTTCCCAGGTCCACATGCCGTCGTGCTTGCTTTTGTCCAGATTGATCACCGCGCGCAGGTCGGGAACCTTCTGGGCCTTGAGCTTGCCCGGGGTGGCGGCCTTCAGTTCCGGGGCGAGGTCATAGACCATCTTGCGGTAGTCAGAGGCCTTGAAGCTGTCCGCCGTTACCAATACCGAGGTGCCCGCCAGGTTCATGGCGTAGTCCAGTTCGTGCACGCCGTAGGCCGGGTTGATGTTGACGAGAATGGCGCCCACTTTGGCGGTGGCGAACTGGGTAACGGTCCACTCATACCGGTTGGGTGCCCAGATGCCGACGCGGTCGCCGCGTTTTACGCCGATGGCCATGAAGGCGCGGGCAGCTTCGTCTACCTTCTTTACAAACTCTTTGTAGGTCCAGCGAATGTCCTGGTGCAGGCACACCAGGGCTTCGGTGTCCGGGTATTTTGCGGCGGTGCGGTCGAGCATCGCGCCGATGGTCATGCCCAGCAATGGGTTTTCGGATGTACCACTGGTATAGCTTGGAAGAGTCATGCTCATCTTTCTGCCTCCATTGTTTTTGTATTCGAGGGCGAGCAGTGTCGAAGCTGCTAGCGGCTCTGGCTGTGATATTCAGGGTTCGGTTGCATGTCGCTGGCAATGGCCACGCGATTGGTCATGTTGTAGAAACCGATCAGGTTGCTCAGATCCCAGATGCTGCTGTCGCTCATGCCGGCATCCCGCAGCGCCTGGATATGTTCTTCAGAGGTGGTGGCCGGTGAGCGAGTCAGGTGCGATGCGAAATCCAGCATCGCCCGCTGGCGCCTGTCGAGATCGGCGGTGCGGTAGTTCATCACCATCTGTTCACCCAGTTCCGGCTTGCCGCTCATTACCCTGACAGCGGCGCCGTGAGCAACCAGGCAGTAGTAGCATTTGTTCTCGGAGGACACCACGACCGCAACCATTTCCCGCTCGAGCTTGCTGAGTTCGCCTTCGCCCATCATTAGCTCGTTGTAGAGGCGGGTGAAGCTTTCGAGCTGTTTCAGGTTCTGGCTGTAGGCGGTGAGTACGTTCGGAATCATGCCGAGCTTTTCCTGGCAGATCTGGAAGTACTTTTGGGTGTCTTCCGGCATGTCTTTGATCTCCGGAATGGGGAGATCAAGGGCGACCACTTTACGGTTCTGGTTCATTGGCAATTCCCTCTGAGAGCCTGGCCTACTTTTGAGCCGTTAGGGCGGTTTAACTGCTGGCTTATCCATTCGCCGGTTGCCACCAGCTTTTCCAGATCAACACCTGTTCTGACGCCAAGACCGTTTAGAAGATATAGCACGTCTTCCGTGGCTACGTTTCCGGACGCGCCTTTGGCGTAGGGGCAGCCGCCGAGACCCGCGACAGAGGAATCGATGACGGCGATGCCTTCTTCCAATACCGCGTAAAGATTGGCCAGAGCCTGGCCGTAGGTGTCGTGGAAGTGGGCCGCGAGTTTTTCAATCGGCACTTCGGCGGCGACAGCTTCGAGCATGCGTTTCGCTTTCAGTGGGGTGCCTACGCCGATGGTGTCGCCGAGGGAGATTTCGTAGCAGCCCATCTCGTGCAGGGCTTTGGCGACTCTGGCGACCTGTTCGGGGGCGATGTCGCCTTCGTAGGGGCAGCCCAGAACGGTGGAGACGTAGCCTCGAACCGGAATTTTGTGCTGTTTTGCCGCTTCCATCACCGGCAGGAAGCGTTCAAGGCTCTCGGCAATGGAGCAGTTGATGTTTTTCTGGCTGAAGGACTCGGAAGCGGCGCCGAAGACGGCGACTTCGTCTGCTCCCGCCACCAGGGCGTTTTCGAAGCCCTTCAGGTTGGGAGTGAGCACGGAATAGCGTACGCCGGGGCGGCGATTGATGCCGGCCATAACCTCAGCCGCGTCGCCCATCTGTGGCACCCATTTCGGGGATACGAAGCTGGCGGATTCGATGTGGTTGAGGCCGCAGTCGGCCAGCCGGTCGATCAGGCCGGTTTTGATGTCGGTGGCAATCACTGCGCCGGATTCGTTTTGCAGGCCGTCCCGGGGGCTCATTTCGACCAGTCTTACCTGCTCCGGAAAGGACATTAGCCTGCCTCCTCGTCCGCGGTGACTTCGATGGCGATCAGCTCGGCGCCCTCGGAGACCTGGTCGCCTTCGGCGAAGAAGATATCGGTCACCACACCGTCGGCCGGGGCCTTGATGGCGTGCTCCATTTTCATGGCTTCCATGATGACCAGGCTCTGGCCGGCGGTGACCTTGTCGCCGACTTTGGCCTGCACGGCTACGATGGCGCCGTTCATGGGGGCAGCCAGGCTGCCTTCACTGGCCATTTCTTCGAAGCCGTAGGTTTCCCGGTACAGGACGCATTGGAAAGTGTCACCTTCGTAGAAGAGCACCAGCTGGTCGTTGTGCAGGTTGCCGTGGATGCTGATGCGGTGACCATTGATGACCGCCTGCAGGTAGTCGTCGTCCAGTCGGGCAGTGAGGTTGTACACGCTGCCGCCCACGAACACCTGGTAGCGGTCGTCCCGCTCCAGCACCTTGAGCTCGTGAATGTCTTCACCCACCTGCAATTGCAGGGGCTGGGCGTATTCGGAGTTCATGCGCCAGCTGTTCTGGCGGCCGAATGGCGACCAGGGGTCGGTGCTGACCACTTCCCGGGACTTGCGCTGTTCCAGCACGAAACCGGCGGCCAGCACCAGGGCTTTATGAGCGTCGAGTTTTGATTTTGGGAACAGCAGGTCCCGGTGATCGTCGATGAAGCCGGTGGTCAGCTCGGCTTCCCGGAACGGCTGGGCATCGGCCAGGGCATGAAGAAAGCGGATGTTGGTTTTTACCCCGGCGATGCGGTAGTGCTCCAGGGCCTGGACCATGCGGTTGATGGCCTGGTCCCGGGTTTCGTCCCACACGATGAGTTTGGCGATCATCGGATCGTAATGAATGCTGATGTCGTCGCCTTCGGTGACGCCAGTGTCCACCCGCACGTGGGCGCTTTCATCCGGGGTGCTCAGGTAGCGCAGGTTGCCGGTGGCGGGCAGGAAGTCCTGGTCCGGGTCTTCCGCGTAGATCCGTGCCTCCAGGGCATGCCCCCGGGTTTTTACCTGGGATTGCTCCAGCGGCAGCGGATCGCCCCAGGCCACTTTCAACTGCCATTCCACCAGGTCCTGGCCGGTCACCATTTCAGTAACCGGATGCTCTACCTGCAGACGGGTGTTCATTTCCATAAAGAAGAAAGAGCCGTCCAGGTCGTAGAGGAATTCCACGGTGCCGGCGCCCACATAGTTGATGGCCTGGGCGGCTTTGACGGCGGCTTCGCCCATGGCTTTGCGGGTGTCGTCGCTCAGCCCCGGGGCCGGTGCTTCTTCCAGCACTTTCTGGTGGCGGCGCTGCACCGAGCAGTCCCGCTCGGCCAGGTAGACGCCCTTGCCGCTTTTGTCGCAGAACACCTGAATTTCCACGTGGCGCGGCTGGGTCAGGTAGCGTTCGATGAGCATGTCGGGGTTGCCGAAGGCGTTGTTGGATTCGCGTTTGGCGGCGGCCAGGGCGTCGTCGAAGTCTCCCATGCGCTCCACCACGCGCATGCCTTTGCCACCACCGCCGGCGACGGCTTTCAGCAGCAGCGGGAAGCCACACTTCTCGGCTTCCTTACGGAGGGTGTCCGGGGACTGATCATCACCGTGGTAGCCCGGAACCAGTGGTACACCGGCCTTTCCCATGATGGCCTTGGCCGCGGATTTGGAGCCCATGGCTGCGATGGCCGAGGAGGGCGGGCCAATGAAGACGATGTCGTTGGCTTCGCAGGCTTCGGCGAACTGGGTGTTTTCAGAGAGGAAACCGTAACCGGGATGGATAGCCTGAGCACCGCTTTCCCGGGCGATTTCGATGATCTTGTCGGCTCGCAGGTAGCTTTCGGAGCTGGGGGCTGGGCCGATGTTGAAGGCCTCATCGGCCATGGCTACGTGCCTGGCGTCGGAATCGGCATCGGAATAGACGGCGACGACGCGAATGCCCATGCGGTGGGCGGTCTGTATGATCCGACAGGCGATTTCACCGCGGTTGGCTACGAGTATCTTGCTGAACATCAGTCTTCCTCCGGAACCCAGTTGGCTTTGCGTTTGTCCAGGAAGGCACTGAGCCCTTCCTGGCCTTCTTTGCCCACGCGGATAGCGGCAATGCGCTTGGAGGTATCTTCAATCAGCTCCGGAGTAATGGGTTGGTGGCTGACGGCGAAGATCAGCTCTTTCGAAGCCGACAGGGCTTCCGGACCGTTCATCATCAACTGCTTGATCAGGTCATCACAGCGGGTTTGCAGCGAATCCGGATTGTCGCAGACGATGTGGACCAGGCCGATTTCCTGAGCCTTCTGGGCCGAGAAGACCTCGGCGGACAAAAAGTAGCGACGGGCCTGGCGCTCGCCGATGGCGCGCACCACGTAGGGGCTGATGGTGGCGGGAATCAGCCCCAGTTTGACCTCGCTCAGGCAGAAGGTGGCGTTCTCTGCGGCCAGGACCATGTCGCAACAGGCAGCCAGCCCGACGGCGCCGCCAAAAGCGGCCCCCTGAACCAGTCCAATCACCGGTTTCGGCAGGGTGTTCAGGGTGGACATCAGGCGGGCAAGCTGGCGGGCGTCGGCCAGATTTTCTTCGCGGGTGTTGCCCGCCATTCGCCGCATCCACGCCAGGTCGGCGCCGGCGGAGAAATGCTTGCCTTCGGAACGGATGATAACCACACGGGTCTGATCGTCTTTGGCCACCTGCTCCAGGGCATCGATCAGCCGGCGGATAATCAGGTCGTCAAACGCGTTCCGCTTTTCCGGGTAGTTGAGGACGACTTCGGTAACGCCTTTGGTGCGCTGGTTCAGCACCACAGCGGGGGTCTGGTCGGTCATGAAGTTCTCCCTCGGTTACATCCGGAACACGCCGAAGCGTGTTGGCTTGGCCGGGCGGTTAAGTGTGGCGGACAGGCTCAGGGCGACGACTTCCCGGGTCTGGGCCGGGTCGATGACGCCGTCGTCCCACAGGCGGGCGCTGGCATAGTAGGGGTGACCCTGGTGTTCGTAGGAGTCGACGATGGGCTTCTTGAATTTCGCCTCTTCATCGCTGCTCCATTCCTGGCCTTTACGCTCCATGCCTTCACGCTTGACGGTTGCCAGCACCCCGGCGGCCTGTTCGCCGCCCATCACCGAGATGCGCGCGTTGGGCCACATCCACAGAAAGTCGGGGCTGTAAGCGCGGCCGCACATGCCATAGTTGCCGGCACCGAAGCTGCCGCCGATCAGTACGGTGATTTTGGGAACTTCGGCGCAGGCCACGGCCATGACCATTTTGGCCCCGTGCTTGGCGATGCCCTCGGCTTCGTGCTTCTGGCCGACCATGAAACCGGTGATGTTCTGCAGGAACAGTAGCGGGATGTTGCGCTGGCAGCAGAGCTCAATAAAGTGCGCGCCCTTCTGGGCAGACTCGCTGAACAGGATGCCGTTGTTGGCAATAATGCCCACCGGGTAGCCGTGAATGTGGGCGAAGCCGGTGACCAGGGTCTGGCCGTAATAGCGTTTGAATTCGTCGAATTCAGAGCCGTCCACCGTGCGGGCGATGACGTCGCGTACGTCGAACTGCTTGCGCAGGTCGGTGCCGACAATGCCATAGATTTCTTCGGCGTTAAAAAGCGGCGCTTTTGGCTTGCGGATCTCCACGTCTGTGGGTTTGCGGCGGTTTAGGTTGGAGATACAGCGCCGGGCGATTTCCAGAGCGTGGGCATCGTTTTCGGCGTAGTGGTCGGCGACGCCGGAGATCTTGCAGTGGACGTCGGCGCCACCGAGATCTTCGGCGCTGACGACTTCACCGGTGGCGGCTTTTACCAGCGGCGGGCCGGCCAGAAAGATGGTGCCCTGGTTGCGCACGATGATGGATTCGTCCGCCATGGCGGGTACGTAAGCACCGCCGGCAGTGCACAGGCCCATGACGACCGCAATCTGGGGGATGTCGCTAGCGGACATGCGGGCCTGGTTGAAGAAAATGCGGCCGAAGTGATCGCGGTCCGGGAAGACTTCGTCCTGCCGTGGCAGATTGGCGCCGCCGGAGTCCACCAGGTAGATGCAGGGCAGGCGGTTGGCCAGGGCGATTTCCTGGGCGCGGAGGTGTTTTTTCACCGTCAGCGGGTAGTAGCTGCCGCCTTTGACGGTGGCGTCGTTGGCGATAATCATGCATTCGGTGCCGGAGACGCGGCCTACGCCGGCGACGACGCCAGCGGCGGGTACTTCTTCATCGTAGACGTTGTAGGCGGCGAACTGGCCCACTTCCAGGAAGGGGGAACCGTCGTCCAGGAGGCGGTTGATGCGTTCACGAGGCAGGAGTTTGCCGCGATCCACGTGGCGCTTCTGGTAATCGGGGCCGCCGCCCTGCTGAATAGTGGCTACTTTTTCCCGCAGGTCAGCCACGGCTTTTGCCATGGATTCCTGGTTGGCCAGGAACTCGTCGGACCTTGGGTTGATTTTGCTTTGAAGTATTGTCATAGCTTCTTATTCCGTGCATCGGGTCAGCGGGTAAAGCGATTCGAAAACCGCTACAAGCACCCCTTCGGGGTCCAGCCAGCAATCGCAGATTGCTGTCGTTCGGCTGCGCATGAAGCTTCGCTTCATAAACGCTTGCCTCTCCCATGTGCGCTTATCTTCGGCCATCCATGGCCTACGAAATTTTCGAATGGACCCACCCGCCAAGCCTGGTCTGGCTGTGTCAGCGGATTCCCTGCAGGCTTAGTTGTTTAAAAACAGTTCCCGCCCAATCAGCATTCTTCGAATCTCGGACGTACCGGCGCCAATTTCATAGAGCTTGGCGTCCCGCAACAGACGACCCGTTGGGTATTCGTTGATGTAGCCGTTGCCGCCCAATAGCTGGATGGCATCGAGTGCCAGTTTGGTGGCCATTTCGGCCGAGTAGAGAATGGCGCCGGCGGCGTCTTTGCGGGTGGTGTTACCGCGGTCGGCGGACATGGCGACCATGTAGACGTAGGATTTGGCGGTGTTCATCCAGGTGTACATGTCGGCGACTTTGCCCTGCACCAGTTCGAATTCGCCGATGGCCTGGCCGAACTGTTTGCGTTCGCGGATGTAGGGAACAACAACGTCCATGGCGGCCTGCATGATGCCCAGCGGGCCACCAGCCAGAACCAGACGTTCGTAGTCGAGGCCGCTCATGAGGACTTTGGCGCCGTTGCCAACACCGCCCATGACATTTTCCTTCGGTACTTTTGCGTCCTGGAACACCAGTTCACAGGTGTTGGAGCCGCGCATGCCCAACTTGTCCAGTTTCTGCGCCTGGGTGAAGCCGGGCGTGCCGCGTTCAACGATGAAGGCGGTGATGCCCCGTGGGCCGGCAGCCGGGTCGGTTTTGGCGTAGATAACATACACGTGGGCGTCGGGGCCGTTGGTGATCCACATTTTGGCGCCGTTCAGCACGTAGTGGTCGCCGGCGTCTTTGGCGCTGAGTTTCATGGAGATAACGTCGGAACCGGCGTTAGGTTCGGACATGGCGAGGGCGCCGATGTGCTCGCCGCTGATCAATTTGGGAAGGTATTTTTCTTTCTGCTCGTCGGTGCCGTTGCGGTTGATCTGGTTGACGCACAGGTTGGAGTGCGCGCCGTAAGACAAGCCGACGGATGCCGAAGCACGACTGATTTCTTCCATGGCAACAACGTGTGCCAGGTAGCCCATACCGGCGCCGCCGTAGGCTTCGTCGGCAGTGATGCCCAGTAAGCCCATATCGCCGAATTTTTTCCACAGGTCGTTGGGGAACAGGTTTTCCCGGTCAATATCTTCGGCGCGGGGCGCGATGTCTTTGGCGGCGAACCCGTTGATCTGCTCGCGGAGCATATCGACGGTTTCACCCAGTCCGAAGTTGAACTCTGAGTATGCTGATTTCATTGTTGGCTACCTTTTGATCTTTGCGGAGAGTTACCTGGTCATTCCCGTTATTTCTCTTCTACGGATTCAGGTTCTTCTTTCCTGGTCTTTGACTGCTGGCGCTTTTTCGTCTGAAGATCGCCGAGAGCTTCCCGACATCGGGCTTCGGCCGTATCCATTTCCATTTCCGCCTGGGCAATGTCGCTCTTCTGTTGTTCAAGCTGCGCGCGCTTGTTGGCCAGGGTGTCCAGCATCAACAGGAGCTGCTTTTCGTTGCCACTGAGGGTCTCGTCCCACAGGTCGAACAGCTCCTTGGTTTGGGACAGGGAGAAGCCCATGCGCTTGCCCCGCAGGATCAGTTTCAGGCGTACCCGGTCTTTCGAGCTGAAGATCCGTGTTTGCCCGCGCCTGCTAGGATGAAGAAGGCCCTGATCTTCGTAAAAACGTACGCTTCGTGTAGTGACGTCAAACTCTTTGGCGAGCTCACTGATGCTGTATGTTTTCTTGCTGTTCATGCGCCTTCCTTTTTTCACTCAGGTTAGATAAAGTTTACGTCAACGTAAAGCAGTTTTGAACAACAACAATTAAGGAGACCGTTATGGCTTCAATCTTTGATCAGGGCCTGGAACCCAACGAGGCAAACCACGCGGCTCTGACACCTATGGATTTTCTGGTGCGCACCGCCAGCGTGTATCCGGAGTATCTGGCAGTGATTCACGGCAAGACACGCCGTAACTGGCGGGAAACCTACGAGCGCTGCCGTCGCCTTGCGTCTGCACTGGCGGCGAAGGGCGTTGGCAAAGGGGATACCGTGGCGGCAATGCTGCCGAATATCCCCGAGATGCTGGAATGCCATTTCGGGATCCCGATGCTGGGTGGCGTGCTGAACGCGTTGAATACCCGCCTGGATGCCGAAGCCATTGCCTTCATGCTGGAACACGGCGAGGCGAAGGTAGTGATTGCAGACCGCGAATTTGGTGAGGTCATTAATAAAGCCGTCAGCCAGATGGATAACCCGCCACTGGTGATTGATGTTAACGACCCTGAATTAGGCGGTGGTGGTACTCAGGTGAGTGACCTTGACTACGAGGCCTTCCTGGCGGGCGGTGACCCGGAATTTGAATGGCAGATGCCTGCGAATGAGTGGGATGCGATATCGCTGTGCTACACCTCCGGCACCACCGGCAACCCCAAAGGCGTGGTTTACCATCACCGCGGGGCTTATGAAAACGCAATGGGCAACCAGGCGGTCTGGTCCATGGGCATGCACCCGATGTATCTGTGGACCTTGCCGATGTTCCACTGTAATGGTTGGTGCTTTCCCTGGACCATTACTGCCTTTGCCGGTACCCATGTGTGCCTTCGCAGGGTGGACCCGGAAAAAATCCTGCAGCTGATCAGTGAGCACAAGGTCAGCCACATGTGCGGTGCGCCGATTGTGTTGAACACCCTGCTGGGCGCTCCGGAAGTCTTGAAATCCAGTTTCAGCCATACCGTGCAGGCGATGACTGCCGGCGCTGCGCCCCCTGCCAAGGTGATTGAGGCCATTGAAGAAATGGGCATCCGCGTCACCCACGTTTACGGCCTGACCGAAGTGTATGGCCCGGTGACCGTGTGCGCCTGGAAATCCGAATGGGATGATCTGCCGGTGGAAGAACGCGCCAGCATTAAGGCACGGCAGGGGGTTCGCTACCATACCCTGGCAGGCATGATGGTGGGGGACCCTGAGACCATGGAAGCAGTGCCGAAAGACGGCGAGACCATCGGCGAGATTTTCCTGCGTGGCAACACCGTGATGAAAGGCTACCTGAAAAATCCCAAAGCCACGTCCGAAGCCTTGCGGGGTGGCTGGTTCCACACCGGTGACCTGGCCGTCTGGCATGCAGATGGCTACGCAGAGATCAAGGACCGCCTGAAGGACATTATCATTTCCGGTGGCGAAAACATTTCCACGATCGAAGTGGAAGGCGTGCTGTACCGCCATCCTGATATCCTCGAGGCCGCCGTGGTGGCCAGGCCTGATGAGAAGTGGGGCGAGACCCCCTGTGCGTTCGTCACCCTCAAACCGGAAGCCGGTGACGTGAGTGAAGAGGACATCATCGCCTTTTGCCGGGAGCGGATGGCGAAGTTCAAAGCGCCCAAGACCATTGTGTTCAGTGAACTGCCGAAAACATCGACCGGCAAAATTCAGAAGTTCGTGTTGCGGGGCGAGGCCAAAAAGCTCTGACCGCATCGTTAATGTTGTCGACAGGAGATGGCCATGGATTTCAAGGGTGTACCGGCCATTGTAACCGGCGGTTCTTCAGGTCTTGGTGAAGGCACAGCCCATGCTGCTGGAAAATTTTAACAAGGTTATCCAGGTCAACCTGATTGGCACCTTCAACATCATGCACCTGCGCATGGCGCCCAAGTAACAGGAAGGAAGCAACCATGACCAGCGTTGTTGATAAAGAAGAACTCGAAATGTTCCGCGAATCCGTCATCAAGGCCCTGAAAACCGAGGTGACCCCGCACTACGAGGCCTGGGAAGATTCCGGCATTGTACCCCGGGAGCTGTGGAACACCCTGGGCAACGCCGGCATGCTCTGCGTTGACGTCCCGGAAGACTGGGGCGGCTGCGGCGCACCCTTCCAGTACTCCGTTGTCGTCGGCGAAGAAATGGCCCGTATGGGCTTCGGCGCCCTGTCCACCAACGTTATGGTGCACTCCGACATCGTCGCCCCCTACCTGAGCCATATCGGCAATGAGGAACAGCGGCAGTACTGGCTCCCGAAAATGGTCTCCGGGGAAGCCGTCGGCGCCATTGCCATGACCGAACCCGGAGCCGGCAGCGACCTCCAGGCCATGCGCACCAGCGCAGTGAAAGACGGGGAAGACTACATCCTCAACGGCTCCAAAACCTTCATCACCAATGGCCAGCATGCCAACATGGTCATCGTCGCCGCCAAAACCGATCCCAAAGCCGGCGCCAGAGGTATCAGTCTGTTTCTGGTAGACACCTCCCTACCGGGTTACGGCAAAGGCCGCAACCTCGACAAAATCGGCCAGCACTCCGGCGACACCTCGGAAATGTTTTTCTCCGACATGCGCCTGCCGGCCTCGGCGCTGCTGGGTGAAGAAGGCCAGGGCTTCATGTACCTGATGCGCGAACTCCCCCGCGAACGCCTGGTCATCGGCGCGTTAGGTGTGGCCGCCGCCCGTGGCGCCCTGGACCTGACCATCACCTACGCGGGGGAGCGGGAACTCTTCGGCCAGAAACTGGCCCAGCTACAAAATACCCGCTTCGAAATCGCCCGAATGGAAACGGACTGCCGCGTCAATCGCGCCTTCGTTGACGAATGCATCGCCCTGTACGAAAAAGGCGAGCTCGACGCCCCCACAGCGTCGATGGCCAAGTACAGCGCCACGGAAATGCAGTGCCGGGTCGCCGACGGTTGCCTGCAGTTGTTCGGCGGCTACGGATACACCAGCGAGTACCCGATTTCGAGAGCGTTTATCGACGCCAGGGTGCAAAGAATTTATGGCGGCACGTCGGAAGTGATGAAAGAAATCATCGCAAGGTCTGTGCTGGGAAAAGCTTAGCCAGCACGACCATCTATCTCCCATCCGGTCCTGCACTGAAATCATAGGGTTAAAGCAATGAACAGCAACGACGTAGTAATAGCAGGCTCAGCCAGAACCCCCATGGGTGGCATGATGGGCGACCTCTATCAAAACCGGCACTAACGGCATCATGATCGCTGGCGGCATGGAAAACATGAGTCAGGCTCCCTACCTGTTGCCAAAAGAAAGTGGGATCTACCTGACCGCCATGTCTATATGGTTAATCGGTCACAGAGTCGGCTTCGTAGATCGGGTCATTCGAAATGATCTGTTGTAAAAGGTGAAGGAAATAACGATGGATGTGCGTATCCCAATGAAAGCTGCTGGTTTACTGTTTTTGGCTCTGTCCCTGGCGGGTTGCGGTGTCGCCGGCGGCTGGAACGCCGGGGAACACTCTGCCGTTCCGGCGCCGGTGCAAGGTGAATTGCGCACCGTGGCCCTGCTTCCGATCCGTCCCGGCAATACAACGGTCACCGATAACGGCCGCGTTTTTTCCACCATTCATCCAATGGATGGGGACCACGATGTCCAGCTGGTTGAAATAACGGGCCCGCACCGTTATCGGGCCTGGCCGTCGACGGCAGTACAGACTCTGGATGGTAACTACAGTGATGCCACCATTGATTCACCGCTGGGCATCGCGCTGGACGGTCAAGGCAGTCTGTGGATAACGGATATGGGCAATCATCTGGGTAAAACCCGGCTCTGGGGGTTCGATGTGGCGTCCGGTGAGTTGATTAACAAGATAACACTGCCGCAGGACGTCGCGCCCGAAGGCAGCTTTATCCAAGACCTCGTCATCGACCCGGAACGGGGTTACGCCTATCTGGCGGATATCGCCAGCCCTGGGTTGTTGACGGTCAACTTGAACAGTGGCGAAGCCTGGCGTTTTGGCGGCCACACGTCGCTACAGCCTCAGCCTGACGCCCGTATGGTCATCAACGGCAAGGCCATTCAGTTTGGCGGCGCGCCCGCGAACGTCGGAGTGAACCCGATCACTCTGTCGCCGGATCACCGCACGGTCTTTTTCGGCGCGATGAACGGTCTGGACTGGTTCAGCGTACCCGCCAGACTGTTGCGGGAGCGCGCCAGCGATGACCAGGTTGCTGACTCGATCGTTCGGGTGGGCCCCAAGCCGGTATCGGACGGGGCAGACACAGACCCCAGGGGTCGACACTTCTTTACCAATCTGAATAAGAACGGCATCGACATGCTGACCCCAGAGGGCAAGCTGGCGCCACTGGTGCGGGATGAGCGCCTGGATTGGCCGGACAGCGTCCGGATGGGATCAGACGGATGGCTTTATGTGGCGGTCAATCAGTTGCATAAAGCACCACCGTTTACCGGCGGAAAAGATCTGGGTGAGCCGCCCTACGCCATCTATAAAGTATGGGTAGGTGAGTAAGAGGCAGTATTCGGGGTATTGGATGGCTTCGTTCTCAGGCTTATCTGGACCTGTTCATTTTATGACCTGATTTCATGGCAAACCCTTGCTATCAGTACATTAGGTTCAAGGACGGTGCCCTGCAGGAGCAGACAGGCGTTTCTGCCTCACAGGGCTTTCCCTAAAGCCGAGACGCTTTAAAACTTGTAGGTGAAGCCCGCCATATAAACAAAGGGATCGATTTCCACGTCTGTGGTGATCTTGCCAACTTCCGTGCTGCCCGCAAGCGCAGTGATTGTGGCGTCGGTATCGATATCGATCCACCAAACAGCCAGGTTCAGGCCAAAGTTGTCGCTGAGCATGTAGTCGGTGCCTAGCTCAAGGGCAGCACCGACACTGTCATCTAAGTCCAGCTTCGAGCCGGTCACCGTACCTGCGGCGGCGAGCCCATTCTCTGTCGATACTGAGTCAATCACAGAATTGAGCGTGCCGGTCGTTTTCTCTTCGAAGAAGGCGGTGTAATTAATGCCTACCCCAACATAGGGCTGGAAGCGTGAGCCACTGTTCATGGGGAAATACTGGACCGTAAGAGTGGGCGGCAGGTGCTTGGTTTCGCCAAGCTTACCGAAGCTGCTCAGGCTGCCGTCGCCATTGATATCATGCTTGAAAGGCGTGGACGCCAGAAGACCAATGCCGATGTTCGAAGAAAGCATGTAAGTACCGGTGATCCCAAGTTGAGTATCGGAAGCCACCTTGACGCCGGTCCCGGCCAGAGCAAGGTTGCTTCCAGCGAGAGGCCCGGTTCCTCTGAATGCAAGCGCACCGCTTGAATCATTCGGGTCGACAAGAGCGGGCCCGGCCCTCAAAACAAAATCTCCGGCGTCGTAGGCCTGTGCGGTCGGTGTTGCTGTCAGAATGCCTAAACCCAGGGTGACCAGGGTAAGTGAGCGGGTCATGACTATCTCCACAAAAAAAGTAAGGGTATTACGGAATCCTAGCATTATTATTGATTGGATAGCACAACTTTAGGCACTTTTTTGCGTTGAGAGTGCGCCCCAACGAGATGTCAAAGCGAACAATAAAAAGTACGTTCTACTGCTGATTGTTCAGCCAGAGCAGGCGGCGATAACTGCGCCAAACTGCATCCCTGGCCTTTGGAGGGCTGGGGGTGAATAGATGGTTCACGGTATCTTTGAAATGCTGTCCGGGGGTGAATTTGGCGATATCCTTTTCCTGATTGCTTTGATTTTTGTATTGGGTTTCTTTCTTGAATGGATTGAAATCTCTTACATTGCTCTGCCCATGTTCTTTCCAATGTTGGTGAACGACGGTGCCGATATGATCTGGCTGGGCCCTGTTTTTCCTCAAAGGTGTGGCCCCGAAAGGTATTACAACGAGGGACATTTATGTGGGGGCATTGCCTTTTGTGGCATTACAACTGGTTGCGCTTGTAATACTCTTCCAGTTCTCACTCATCGTCACTTGGCTGCCAGAAGCCATTGACTGGTAAGACGACCCAATCAGGAACGGATTTATGGAAATTTTTGCCGATTATTCAACGGGCTGGCTGATCGGGCTTGCGCTTTCGTTGATGGTAACCGGTATTGTCGCGGGCCTGATGGCCGGCCTGCTTGGAGTTGGTGGTGGCATCGTGATTGTGCCGGTGCTTTACCACCTGTTTACCCTGCTCGGCATTGATGAGGCGGTACGTATGCACGTGGCGGTAGGAACATCACTGGCGACCATCATCCCCACCTCGATCATGTCGTCCCGCTCGCACTTTAACCGTGGCAGTCTGGACCCGGCGATACTGAAAAAACTGGTGCCGGGCGTGATTATCGGCGTCGGCATCGGCGCTATTGTCAGCGGTATCCTCAACGGTCAGGTCCTGACCGGTATTTTTGCCGTGATCGCGCTTCTGGTGGCCCTGAATATGGCGTTCAAAAAAGACGGGTTCAGCGTCAGTGATGGCTTGCCTGGTGCGGCGGGTACCGGCGTTCTGGGTGTCTTCATCGGGACTATTTCGACCCTGATGGGTATTGGCGGCGGTACTCTCAGCGTACCCATCCTCAGTGCCATGCGGGTGCCGATGGTTACCGCAGTGGGAACCGGCGCCGCCCTTGGCTTTGTGATCAGCGTTCCCGGCGCTGCAGCGTTTCTGTTCAATGGGATGGGGGTCGAGAACCGGCCGCCTCTGACCCTGGGTTACGTTAACCTCATCGGATTTGCACTGATTGTGCCGGCGACCATCCTGATGGCCCCGATCGGCGCAGGGGTGGCCCACGCAATCAACGCCAATCTGCTCAAAAAGCTTTTTGCTCTGTTTCTTTTCCTCACTTCACTGCGCATGTTCTATGGCATTTTTGCGTAGGATTGACCAGGACCGACCCCGAACCCGGAGACAATAACAATGCTCAAAACCGTGTACTCAGCCAAAGGCATGTTTGTGGCGCCACACCATCAAGCCGCGCTCGCGGGCCGGGATGTATTGAAAGAGGGTGGTAACGCGGTTGAAGCCATGGTCGCCGCGGCGGCGTCGGTTGCGACGGTCTACCCACACATGAACTCCCTCGGTGGTGACGGCTTCTGGCTTATCCATGAACCGGGCAAGGTCCCGGTGGCCATCGATGCCTGTGGTCGCGCGGCCAAGGCGGCGACCCGGGATTTCTATCAGGGCTATGACGATATCCCCACACGCGGCCCGCTGGCCGCATTGACCAGTGCCGGAACCATCGCCGGCTGGCAGCAGGCGCTGGATGTTGCCGCCGGATGGGGTAGGGCGTTGCCGCTATCGCGCCTGCTGGCACCGGCTATCGAACAGGCCAGCGATGGGATGATTGTGACCCAGAGCCAGGCGGGGCTGACGGCGGCAAAAGCCCATCAGATGAACAATGCGCCCGGTTTTTTTGAAGCCTTCGCCCCCGGTGGACAGGCTCCGGCAGAGGGCTCGCTGATGAAACAGCCCGCTCTGGCAGCAACTCTCGAACAACTGGCCCGCGCCGGGCTGGACGACTTTTACCGGGGTGAACTGGGCAAGGCCATGGGCGACGAGTTGTCGGCATTGGGCAGCCCGCTCACGGCCGAGGACCTGGCCGCCTATCAGGCTATGCTGGTCACGCCGCTGCAAACGAAGCTGCGCGGTTCAACGATCTTTAACCTGCCGCCGCCCACCCAGGGTTTGTCGTCGTTGATGATCCTCGGCATTTTTGATCAGTTAGGCGTCACTGAGGCCGAAGGCTTTGACTATATCCACGGTCTGGTGGAGTCCACCAAGCAGGCATTCCGGGTGCGGGATCGCCTGGTGACCGACCCCGATCATTTGCCCGAGCTGCCAGAGCATTATTTGACGGCCGCCAAACTGGCGGAGCTTGCCGCAAGAGTCGACCGACATACGGCTCTGCCCTGGCCGGAACCCGCTTCGCCCGGCGATACCATCTGGATGGGCTGCATTGATTCCGAGGGCCGCGCCGTGAGCTTTATCCAGAGTATCTTCTGGGAATTCGGCTCTGGTGTTGTCCTGAAAAACACCGGCATCAACTGGCAGAATCGGGGCGTCAGCTTCTCGCTGAAACCCGGCTCGCTCAGGGAGTTGGCGCCCGGTCGCAAACCTTTCCACACCCTGAACCCCGCGCTTGCACATTTTGATGACGGGCGGGTGATGAGTTATGGGGCCATGGGTGGTGAGGGGCAGCCCCAGACCCAGGCCATGGTGTTCAGCCGCTACGCCATGTTTAACCAGCCGCTGCAGCAGGCAATTACTGCGCCGCGATGGCTGCTTGGTCGGACCTGGGGTGACACCACCACGACGCTCAAATTTGAGGACCGGTTCGATCCGGCACTGCTGGCGCAGTTAAAATCTGCCGGGCACGATGTTGAGCCGCTTGATGAAGCGTTCAGCGACACCATGGGTCACGCCGGGGCTCTGGTTCGTCATCCCGATGGACTCATTGAAGGCGGTGGCGATCCCCGCAGTGACGGCAGCGTCGCAGGGCTCTGATCCCGGGTGATCTGAACCAGCGCTTTGGGTAAACTGTGGGCTCACTTCCAGGGCGACCAAAACTATGTCCCTTTTCCCGACTGACGACGGCGAACAGGATCTTTTCATTTCGCGATCCGATCCGCTAATCCCCCTCGGAACCCACTCTTTCTTCAGTTTTGAACTTGAAGGTAAGGTGTGGCCTTCCGTGGAGCACTATTTCCAGGGTATGAAGTTCACCGACGATGCCCGCCAGGAGCAGGTGAGAACGGCTGCCTCACCCCAGCAGGCCAGGAAGCTCGGCCGCAAGCGCCACCAAAGCTTTCGCAGCGACTGGAAGCAGGTCAGGGAAACGGTCATGACCCGGGGCGTCTATACCCGCTGCCGCACCCATCCCGAACTGGCCGAAGAACTCCTCGCCACCGGCGACCAGAAAATTGTCGAAAACAGCAATTTTGATTACGTCTGGGGGTGCGGCCGAGACCGGCGGGGCGACAACCGCTATGGCAAGGTTCTGATGAACGTCAGGGCAAAGCTGCGAGAGGAGCAAACGACGTCGTAACTTTCAGTGCCCTAAAACGATGCGCGGCCGCGAGGCCCCGGCCTTTATGGTGCGTAAATCAGTGGGCCGCCAAACATGCATTTTAGCTTCCAACGCAAACCTCTGTAAGGCAAACACTTTATTTTGATGGCACAGCGCTTGCTGTTCAGGGATATAGCCTGTGCCAAAAGAAGGCAGGCTGCGGCTGTCAGGGATTCACGGCCAAAGTGTTTGTCACTGTCTTATCCCTAAGAGGAATGTGTCTATGTCATGCTCACGTCATTCTGTATTTAGTGCCACCTTGCTTGGCAAACCCCTGGCCTTTGTTGCCGTTATTCTGTCGGCAACGCTTGGCCTGGCATCTGCCAGTCACGCCCTGACTGTGGAAGAGATCAAAGCACGGGGCTATATCGAAGTTGCCACGGAAGACAACTACCGACCGTTTGAATTCGTCGAAAACGGCATCGCCACGGGTTATGACAACGAACTCAAGGCACTGGTCGAGCAAGAGACCGGCCTTGAACTTCGATAGGCTATTCTGCCCTGGGCCGGAATTCTGCCCGGCGTCACCAGCGGCAAGTTTGATATGGCGCTATCGGCCGTACTCGCCACCGACGCCCGCAAGCCCAACTTTGATTTCACTACGCCGACCGCCGCTTCCACCACTATGTTTGCTACCAAGAAAGACAGCGACATCATGACTGGCAAGGACCTGATCGGCAAAGTTGTGGCATCGGAAACCGGCAGCGCGTTTCTCGCGGAGTTCAAACTCTACAACGAGATGCTGAAGGCCGAGTATGGCGAAGGCGTTGCAAAAATCGTCGAATACCACGGCTATCCGGAAGCCTATCAGGATCTGGGTTTTGGCCGCGTGGATGCGGTCGTCAATACCGATCTGGCTCTATACTCTCTGGTTGCCGAAAGACCTGATATGTTCGCGGTCCGTGAACCGGTGGGTGACCCAAGCTACCTGACCTGGGCGGTCAAGGAAGGCAACACGGCCATCCTCGAAATCGTCAACGGTGCCCTGCTGAAAATCCGTGAAAGTGGCGAGATGTATCGCTTGCAGCAGAAGTGGCCGAACACCAGCTACGAAAATATGCCGATCGACGTCAACTGATCGCGCAACGATGAATGCCTATGATTACTGGAGTATCTTCCAGGGTTCCTTCACGACAGTAGGCGTATCACTGACGGGTATTCTCGTCGGGCTGCCACTGGGCCTGGGTCTTGCGCTGCTGCGCTGGGCCCGGATTCCGGTCAGCCGCCAAGTCGCCTATCTGTACGTCAGCATCATCCGGTCCTGCCCTGCGGTCACGCTGGTCATGCTGATCTATTTTGGCGCGCCCCAGCTGGGCGTGTCATTGAGCCCCCTGGTGGCCGCTATGATCACCATGGCCGTGACGGCGTCTGCCTTCAGCTGTGAGATCTGGCGCTCGGCGCTGCTAAGCTTTGATCGCCAGCAGTACGACGCCGCGCTTGCCTTCGGCATGCCCCGGTTCACCCGGGTGTGGCGGATTGTACTGCCCCAGGTATGGCGTTCCAGCCTTCCGGGCCTGATCAACGAAACCACCATGCTGGTGAAATCCAGCCCGGCGATTGCGGTTATCGGCATGGTCGAGATCACCCGCGCTGCCCAGCGTGTCGGCGCCCGAACCTACGATCCACTGCCGCCGCTGATGGTGGGGCTGGTGCTTTATGTGGTGATTATCTTTGCCCTGGTCAGGCTTCAGGGTCGACTGGAACGCAGTGGTAAAAACCCGGAGACGGTCGCATGAGTTTCGACAATTTTCTCCTGGTCTGGCAGCAATACCCAGAAATTCTGGAAGCCTTCGGTAACACACTCATGCTGATCGGCATTGCCGGCAGCGTGTCCATGATTCTGGGCGTCTTCCTGACGCCTCTGCTGATGTCCCATCGCAAAGCCGTCAGCCTCAGCGTGACGTTTTACTGCGAAAGCATGCGCTGCATGCCGTTCCTGCTGTTCGTGTACATGATCTACTTCGGGCTGCCGTCTGCGGGCATCCAGCTATCGAACTGGACGACCGGTGTCGTTGCCCTGATTCTGTATAACTCTGCCTACATGGCGATTTTCCTGAAAGGCGCCTGGAAAGATATTCCCACAGAAACCATCGAGGCGGGGCGGGCTTACGGTTTTCACGGGCTGAAACTCTTCCGCCGGGTGATCATGCCGCTGATGCTGATGCGGGCCACCCCGATGATTGGCAACCAGTGGGTGCAGATCGTCAAGGACAGCGCCTTCCTGGGCATCATCGCCGTGACCGAGCTCACGGCCGCAATGAATGCGATCCAGGCCACCTATTTTATTCCGTTTGCCAGCTTCCTGTCGGCCGTACTGTTGTACTGGCTGATCAGCCTGGTGATCGAATTCTTTACCACTCTGTTTACCCGCTACGCCGAGGTACGACGTACATGAACGCGATGGAAAACTCCCAGCCGACGTCAACAGATAATGCTACGAAACGGGTCCTGCAACTGCAGGGCATCTCCAAGGCGTTCGCCGACAACCAGGTCCTGAAAGATGTCTCCCTTAACGTCAACCGGGGCGAGGTGCTGTGTCTGATCGGGGCATCCGGCTGCGGCAAATCCACCCTGTTGCGATGCATCAACTGGCTGGAAACGCCGGACAGCGGCCACGTTATTCTCAACGGCCAGCGCTTTGGCGTACACAAATCCGGCGTCAAGATGCGCGACGGCGACCTGGCACACATGCGTTCCCGGGTGGGTATGGTGTTTCAACACTTTGCGCTCTGGCCCCACCTCAGCGTAATCGACAACATCATGGCCAGCCCGCTGCACGTCCAGTGCCGAAATAAACAGGAAGTACGCCAAGAGGCGGTGGCGCTGCTTGAAAAAGTCGGATTGGCAGACAAAGCCGAGATGTTTCCGAGCAGCTTGTCCGGCGGTCAGAAACAACGCGTGGGCATTGCTCGTGCGCTCGCCATGAAGCCCGAGTTGCTGTTGTTTGACGAGCCTACCAGCGCCCTGGACCCAATGCTGGTGGGTGAGGTGTTAGGCGTGATCCGGGATCTCGCCGAGGAGGGCGCCACCATGGTGATCGTCACTCATGAAATGGAGTTTGCCCGCCAGGTGGCCAATCAGGTGATTTTCATGAGCGAGGGTCAGATCGCAGAAGCCGGTGCACCCGAGGCATTTTTCGCCGCCCCGAAATCCGAGAAAGCGCAGCAGTTTCTGGCCCGCTTCCATCAGCACCTGGAGTCACGTTCTGCCGCGGCACCGGAATCCAGCATGTCCTGAATCTCCTTGCCGGAGTAGCCGCACTCCGCCAGTAAAGTGCTGGTGTCCTGGCCAAGTGCCGGGGCGCCTTGCCAGGATTGTTCCGGGGCGCCCGAAAACCTGGCCGGCGCGCGGGTCTGGCGAATCTGACCCGCTTGCGGGTGGTCATAGTTCACCATTAGATCATTGGCCTGAACCTGCGGATGGGTCAGCATCTGTGTGCGGGAAAGGACCGGGGCGCAGGGAACCTTTTCTGCTTCCAGGCGTTCCAGCCAGTGCTCTGCGGCGTCTGTTTTAATCACGGACTGAATCAGGTCCAGCCGGGCGTCGATGTTCTGCTGCCGTTTTTCGGCGGTCACAAATCTGGGGTCCTTTGCCCATTCCGGGCGATTCAGCGCGCGTATCAGCGCCTGCCATTCCCGATCGTTCTGCACGGCGATGGTGATGTAGCCGGTGGTCGTTTCGTAGATCAGGTCCTGAAAACTGGCCGCTTCCTGTTGGGCCACCTCACCCTGAACAAAGGTCTGGCTGCCCATGTCCGAGCTCCACAAAAACGCGATGATGGCGTCCAGCATCGACAGGCGCACATGTTGGCTTTCGCCGGTGCGCTCGCGGGCAAACAGGGCTGCGGTGATGGCCTGGGCGGCGGTGACGCCGGTGAGCTTGTCTGGCAGGATGGTTCGCACCAGCTGTGGTCGGCGCTCGTCCGACCCGGCCTGCACTGTGGCCAGGCCGGACAGGCCCTGAATCAGGGGATCGTAAACCGGACGCTGGGCGTAGGGGCCGGTGTCGCCAAAACCGCTGATCGACACCATGATCAGGTTGGGCGCGACTTTGCGAAGCTCGTCCTCGCCCAGTCCCATCTTGTCGATCACCCCGGGCCGGAAGTTCTGAACGAACACATCGGCGGTGGCCACCAGCTTCAGCAGCGCAGCCTTTCCTGCAGGGTCTTTCAGGTTCAGCGCAACGGATTTTTTGTTGCGGTTGTTGTTCAGAAACGACGCCGACACGCCACCCTGCCGATTGGCGGCGGAGCGGGTGAAGTCGCCCCCCGCCGGATTTTCCACCTTGATGACTTCCGCGCCCTGATCCGCCAGCATCATGGTGGCCAGGGGGCCGGAAATCATGGCGGTCAGGTCGATGATCCGTATGCCTTCGAGCGGGGCATTCATGGCGGGCTCCTGTTATTGATCTTGCGGCGTTTCAGGCGAGCTGTTCTTCCCCTTTTTGACGGAATAATCCGTGTCAGCGAACACTTCTGACAGTATGGCCTGCTCGATGTAACTGCGTTGGCCGGATTTGGCAGGCAGTCGGACGGTCAGGTGTATCTCGCTGGCCACCGGGGCCTGAATGGTTACCCGTGGATCGACAGAGGGCACTTCCAGGCCCCGGGAAACGCCAACCTTGTTCATGTACTTACGCACGGTGTCCAGATAGGGCTCGCAATGGCGGTTTGCCGCGGCCAGTAAAGCCGTCTGGGCGGAATGCCAGTCGTCCTCCCGTTTGAACGGGACAGTGAACACGTGAAAATCCCAGTGGTCGGTAAAACTTTCATTGATGACGGGTTCGGAGACAAAGAGCGAATTGGGTATCACAATCAGCCGGCCCGTGCGTTGGTGGCCGGTTTTGCCGGGACCAACCTCCAGCACGGTTGTGGCCAGCAGGGTCTGGTCAATCACATCGCCGCGAAAATCCTTTATCTGAATGCGGTCGCCCAGATTGAAAGAGCCCGCGCTGCCTTTGAGAATGGCGCCGGAAACACAGAGGATCAGCTCCTTTGTGGCCACCACGAAGGCAACGGCAATCGCGACGATGGACAGCGCAAGGGAGCGAATCTGGTCGCCCCAGATTAACGCCAGACCCAGCACGCCCAAAAGCAGAAAGCCGTTGCGGAAGTTCACCAGTAACCGTCCGCGCAGTTCGGATGACGTTACGTTTTTTCGGATGAAGCGGGCGGTCAGCGTCCGCAGAATCACAATGGCCAGCATCAGCAGAAGCGTGCTGATCAGCAGTCGCCAGATCGAGTCCGGGAACGCAAAATTTTCGGGCGTAATGGCGATGCTCTCTAGCATGTGTCAGGTCTCGGAGCGAACATGATGATAGCCATTCCCAGCAGGGCGACGGCGGTGCCAACCAGATCCCAGGCAGTTGGTCGCACGCCATCTACCGCCCAGAGCCATAGAACCGCCATAAAAACATAGACGCCACCGTAGGCGGCGTAAACCCGGCCCGCAGCAGTTGGATGAAGGGATAGAAGCCAGGCGAAGGCTATCAGACTGAGCGCGCCGGGCACCAGTAGCCAGATGGTTTTACCTTCGCGCAGCCATAGATAGGGCAGGTAACAGCCCACGATCTCTGCCAGCGCGGTCACCAGGAACAGGCCGACAGTTTTCAGTTCAGGAATCAACATGGCCCCCTTGCGTGGCTCGTCAGTTGTGCAGGGGGTTAGTGTATGCCAAATGACACCATCGCGTCGGCCAGACGGCGAAATCCGTAAAGGGTGGCGCCCTTGCTATACGGGTAGTTGCCCGATTCGTCTCGGTTGACGTGTTCAATGCAGCGGTCGTGAATGTCGGCCATGATGCTTTTCAGTTGCGCATCCACTTCGGCCGACGTCCAGGATTGCATGATGGCATTCTGGGAGCGCTCCAGACCGGACACCGCAACGCCGCCGGCGTTCGCCGCCTTGCCGGGTCCGTAAAGCGCGGTGCTTGCAAGCAGCTGTTCCTGGGCGTCTGCCGTCAGGGGCATATTGGCGCCTTCGCAGAGGGCGAAAAGACTATTATCCAACAGTGTCTTTATCGACTCACCGTCCACCTCGTTCTGGATGGCGCAGGGCAAGAATACCGATGCTTTTGTCACCTGCCAGGGTTTCTGACCTTTGTGGAACTCACCGGAAGACGATTCAGCCAGGGACTTTCCATCCTCCTGTTTTAACGCTTTGATGGCTTGCAGATTCTTGTCCGTCATGCCGTCTTTGAACAGAAGTGTGCCGCCGGAGTCGGACAGTGTCAGCACCTTCGCGCCTTGCGCAATGGCTTTTTCTGCCGCATACAATGCCACGTTGCCGGCGCCGGAAATCATCACTGGGGTATCTTTCAGCTTTTTATCGTGGGCATCCAACATGTTTTCCAGGAAGTACACCACCCCATAGCCGGTCGCTTCGATTCGCCCACAGCTGCCGCCAAAATTGGGCGATTTGCCGGTCAGCACGCCTTCCCAGCGGTTGGTCAACTTGACGTAATGGCCGTATAGAAAACCGATTTCCCGTGGCCCGACGTTGATATCCCCGGCGGGTACGTCCATATCCGGGCCGATGTGACGATACAGTTCCTGCATGAAGGCCTGGCAGAAACGCATCACTTCGCGTTCGCTTCGGCCTTTCGGGTTGAAGTCTGACCCGCCTTTGGCACCACCCATGGGCAGGCCGGTCAGAGCGTTCTTGAAGCATTGCTCGAACGCCAGAAATTTAAGCACGCTTTCGCTGACGCCGGGGTCAAACCTCAGGCCACCTTTATAGGCGCCCAACATGTGGTTCTGCTGCACGCGCCAGCCCCGGTTAACGTGAATGTTGCCCTGATCATCTTCCCAGCACACCCGAAATCGCAGCACCCGGTCCGGCTCGATTAGCCGCTCAATAACATTCCAGCGGACATAAGCCGGGGTTTCCTCATAAAGCTCAGCGATGTCTTCGATGATCTCTTCTACCGCCTGGTGAAACTCGGTATCGCGGGGATGAGCGGTTTTAAGGATGGAACGAACGTCGGATACAAGAGACGCCATAAGGTGGATCCTGTCAGCTGAATAAGAAAACAATTGTCGCAGCTTTACGCGGGAAATCCTTGACGGGATTGCTCCGGGGAATATCCCTCGATAATGAGCTAAGCTTTGCGGACTAAAAAACAACGTTCAGGTTTTTCTTATGCTCTTCTCTCCCAAAGTGCTTCTTGTCCCAATATTCGCCACGGCGCTGGTGATGGCAGGGTGCGAGTCCGGCCCCGGACCATCGACGGAGGACAGCAGCGCTGGTCACAGTGCACCCTCAGCCAGCACTGGCAAAGCCAATCAGCAGGTACTGACACAAAGGCCGTTCGATAACCACGATGACTTTGAGGATGCGCGACGCGGGTTCATCGCCCGGGACCCCGATTTGCGGGTCCAGCACCCGGATGGCAGCGATATCTGGAATATGCCGGCCTACGAATTTATCAACGCGGACGGTGAAGCTGCGCCGGCCTCAGTGAACCCCAGTCTCTGGCGCCAGGCCGCGCTGAATAATATCCATGGCCTGTTCGAGGTGACGGAAGGCATCTATCAGATCCGGGGCTATGACCTGGCGAACATGACCATCATCGAAAGCGACACCGGCTGGATCCTGGTAGACCCACTGACGGCCCGGGAGACCGCCAGCAAAGCGTTTGAGTTTGTTCGGGAGCAGCTTGGGGAAAAGCCGGTGCGGGCGATCCTGTTTACCCATAGCCACATTGACCACTTTGGCGGTGTGCAGGGCATTCTCGAGCACCTGTCCGACGAGGAGAAAGCAAACCTGCGGGTGATTGTACCGGCGGGCTTTGCCGAAGAAGCTACCAGCGAGAACATCATTGCCGGCCCGGCCATGACCAGACGTGCCACCTATATGTATGGCAAACGCCTGTCGCGGGACGAGCGCGGCCATGTTGGCACCGGCCTGGGCAAAGAGCCCGCCTTCGGCACCTTCGGGTTCGCCCCGCCCACGGAGTTGATCAGCAAAACCGGCACCACATTGACGGTGGACGGCGTGCCTATGGAGTTCCAGATTGTCTCGGGCTCTGAAGCGCCTGCCGAATTCACGTTTTATCTGCCAGACCATAAGGCATTTTGTGGCGCGGAACTGGTCAGCCGCAACATGCATAATCTCTACACACTTCGCGGTGCTAAGGTGCGCGATGCCCGTATCTGGAGTGGTTTTATTGATGAGGCAAGAACCCGCTTCGCAGACGCCGATGTGTACTTTGGCAGCCACCACTGGCCGCAATGGGGGCAACAGAAGGTTCAGGATTTCCTGGCCAAGCAGCGCGATACCTACAAGTTTATCCATGACCAGACCGTTCGCCTGATGAACCAGGGCGCCACGCCCCGGGAGATTGCGGAGAATCTCGATTTACCCCCAGCGCTGAATCAGGATTTCCATAACCAGGGTTATTACGGCACCGTCTCCCACAACGCCAAGGCGGTCTACCAGCACTATATGGGCTGGTTCACCGGCAACCCGGCACAGCTTAACCCTCTTCCCGAGAGCGAGTCGGCCACTCGGTACGTGCGGATGATGGGTGGCGCCGAAAAGATACTGGACACCGCCCGGCAGGATCTCGAAGCGGCCGCCGAGATGGACGCAGCGGCAGGCCGAAACAGTTACCGCTGGCTTGCGGAGCTGCTTAACCAGCTGGTTTTTGCCGAGCCGGATAACGACGACGCCAAGCACTTGCTTGCCAAAGTCTACGACCAGTTGGGTTATCAGGCGGAATCCGCTCCCTGGCGGGACTTCTACCTGACTGGCGCCTATGAGTTAAGGCACGGCGCACCGGAGGATGTTATCGACCCGGCGGTGATGCGCGATGTTCTGCTCAACACACCAGTGCCGCTGTTTTTTGACAGCATGGCGGTGCGCCTGAATGCGGACGATGCGGAAGGCGAAAGCATGACGGTTAAGGTGACATTTACCGATCTTCAGGAAAGCTATTTGCTAACGCTGGAGAATTCCGTGTTGCACAATCGCCCGACCAGCGAAGACTCTCCGGCCGACGCTACACTTATGGTGACGCGCTCATTGTTTGTTGATCTTCTGGTGGGCAATGCCGGGCTGAAGGAACTGCTGTTCAGCGATGACATCGGTTTCGAAGGCAGCAGGTTTCAACTGATGAGCTTGTTCGGAATGCTGGATAAACCGGAAGGGCGATTCAATATGGTGACGCCATGATGGCGAATGGGAACGTCGTCCGGTGCACCCGCTGATCGTGAAAGTCTGCACGTGTTAGCGCGGGCATGCACCGGGATTTTAGTTGCTTTTCAGGTTAATCTGCTTGGAACCTGTCGGGGCAACCTGACCGCTTTTACCTTTAACTACATACTCGACAGAGCCACCAGCTTTCAAAAAGGCAGCGGTTTGCTCTTCAATTTCGGCAGTCGTCAACGTTACTTTTGCGGGCTTCTTACTCATTGCATTCTCCTGATGAGCTGTTCATTTATTCTGCAGTTACTTCTGCTCAGTATATCTTAAACAGGAAAAAATTGCTGCTTTGCTGAACAGCCCAACGATTTTTTAAAACTGACAGGCTCAAGAGCCGAAATGCCGCTCGTACAAATCCAAAAAGCCTAATAGCCGTACCCACGGCTTTATTGATGCCAAAAGGAGGCAAATATGAGTAACGATGAGAGCAAAACCAAGGTCGCTGACTTTACCGCGCCTGGTCTTGGAAACGATGCGGCGCAGGATACAATTGCAGTGCTGGACAATCGGATGGTCGCCTTGATTGATCTGCAGTTGACGTTGAAACACGTGCACTGGAATGTGGTTGGCCCTAACTTCATTGGCGTACATGAGATGCTGGATCCACAGGTGGACAGCGTTCGCGCAATGACAGATGTTGTCGCCGAACGAATCGCCACTCTGGGTGGCGTTCCGGTTGGCACGCCAAAATCCATTGTCGACCGTCGGGTATGGCACGATTACCCCATTGGCAAGGGATTAGTCACCGAACACCTCGCAGCGCTGGACAAGGTCTATAACGGCCTTAATGGAGATCACCGAAAAGCGGTGGAGGTTCTGGGATCTCTCGACCCTGTGTCCGAAGATCTGTTGACGGGCCAGCTAGCTGAACTTGAACAGTTCCAGTGGTTTGTCCGAGCTCACTTGGAATCTTCGCAAGGTGAATTGAAATCCTAGTTGGCAAGTACGCTTAATGCCCAAAAACGGGCCTGGCGGGGTAACAGGTCCAACCAACAGGATCGTTAACCGTCCGGGTCCGTTATCGCTGAGCGTTCGTTAATCACTGCTTTAGGGGCATGCTTTTCCCGGATGCGGTCGCACAGGTATTCTGCATCGCGACCGACGTGATAAAAGCGCCCGGAACCCCAAGTGTTCATCCAGTTCAGGCCAAGGAAGTAGAGGCCGTCCACCGCAGAGACACCCCGTTTTTGCGCCGGCGCGCCCCGGTCGTCTGTGATCGGGAGCTTCACCCAATCGTAATTCAAATGGAACCCGGTCGCCCAGACGACGGAGTTGATGCCCGCACGGGCAAGGTCCAGTTCAGTGCTGATGCCGGGCGCGTAATCGCTGTGGATATTGTTGTCAGGCGGTGCATCAATGTTGTTCTTCTGAATGTAGTCCTCAATCGCCCTGTCAATGCGGTTGGCCACTGCATCGGCGTGGTCCAGATTTTTTTCGACATCGTCGTGGAACCTTAATGTGCTGCCATCGGCGGATTTGAGCCGGCCATAAAGTTTCATGCCCTGCTCGCCGAAAATTTTCAGGTTCAGATCGCGCCCGCCATCGCGGCCGGTGACATAGTGGTTGGTTGCGTGGAGCGCATTGGCGCCATCCGGGTGCTCATCAATGGTGGTCTCGTAGTAGTTCATTTCATCCAGCCAGTTGACGACGTCTTTGCCCCGGTAGCGACGGTGAACCCGTGGCGCCGTGCCAACACAGAGATGGACCTTGCGACCCTCGAGGTGCAGGTCTTCGGCAATCTGGGCACCGGACTGGGCGCTGCCGACCACTAGCACCTCGCCCTCTGGCAATTGTTCCGGGTTTTTGTAGTCCCGGGAGTGCAGATGAAAAATGCCGTCCGGCATGTCCCGGGCGGCGGGCGGAATGCGCGGTTCGTGGTAACCGCCACAGGCCATCACCACCTGATCGCAGCTGTAATGATCAGTGGGGGTGGTGACGGCAAACCGGTTGCCGCTTCCTTCAATACCTTCAGTCCCTGCGAGCCGTTCAAGCTTCGTGACCGGAGTGTCGAACAGCACCGGCGGGCTGAAGAAGCGGTAGTAACCTTCCAGATAGTCAATAATCTCGTCTTTCACCATGAAGCCGTTGGGGTCATCTCCCTTATAAGGATACCCGGGCAACTGACACTGCCAGTTGGGGGTGACCAGGCAGAAGCTGTCCCAGCGTTCCTGCTGCCAGGCGGGAGCCACCCGGTCGGACTTTTCCAGCACCAGATGTTCAATGCCCTGCTGCTTCAGGCAATAGCTCATCGACAGGCCGGCCTGACCGGCGCCGATCACGATGACAGGGTAGTGTTTGCTTGTGGACGCTGAGGAAAACATAACGAATCCTGTTAGCCGATACGGGTAAGTTGCACTGGGCCGTCGATGCCTTGGGTGCGTAACTCGGCCAGTTTCTGTGTGATTTTGTCCAGCTCGGCGCTGGCCGCTGTGCAGCTGTAACCGAAGGTTTCGCGAACCCGTTCGGACGCCGCGTTCAAAGCCGTTTCAGCTGCGCTGTGAAATTCGCTCTGCTGATAGGTTTTCTCGCTCAGATGGTGTCTTACCGTGGTGGACGGTGAGTAGTAGCGGGCCGACTCGCCGTCCGGCCAGGTAACGCTGAAATGAATGGCAGGCATTACTGATCTCCCGAAAAGGTCAGGGGTTGCTGGCGCACGTCCCAGAACTCGGTGTGGGCGCCGGCGGAATCCAGGCGGATATTGCCATCGCCGGTCACTGTGCCCACGGGCTGGCAGGTCAGGTGGCTGTTCTGGAAATAGCGAATCAGTGTCGAGACTTTTTCGGGCTCCGCAGCCAGCAGAAAACCAAAACTCTGGAAGGCTCTGAGCCAGCGCAACAGGTCACCTTTAGGCCGTGGCACCGCACTCAGGTCCAGTGAAGCGCCGCAGCCGGTCAGCTCCAGCATCATGATCAGGGTGCCGAGAACGCCGCCGTTACTGATGTCCTTGGCGGCGACCACAAGTTCCTCTTCGGCCAGTTGCGCGGGGATCTGCCACTGATGACGAATCTGCTCCGGTGTCTTGCCCTGCACGCAACCCCAGTAAGGCAGGTCGCCGTGCCAGCTGCCCGTCAGGTCGGTGAGCATGAACAGGCGCTGGCCGGGCCTCAGGTGATGGCAGGACAGCAGGTTGGGGCCAGCCACACCGGTGATAGCAACCGCCAGGCCCGGCGTGAATCCGGGCTGGATGCTGCTATGGCCCCCGGCAAAGGCCAGGCCGAACACCTCGCAGGCGCGTTGCATGTGATGGATTAGAACCTGGCTGTCGTTATTGTCGTGATGCCAGTAGGCGTTAACCATGGCCGTCGCGCGACCGCCCATGGCGGCAATATCACTGACATTCACCATCACCGAGGACCAGCCGGCGGCTTTGGGGTCGAGCCGCACGAAGTCGGGCAGCATTCCTTCCATGGCCAGCAGCTGGTAGCCATCTCCGGCCCTGAAGGCGGCGCAGTCATCCCCCGGACGGGCATAGCGCTCTTCCAGGGTCAGGCCAGGTGTGCGCATCGCATCCACTGCAAAGCGGATGGGCTTTTTGGCTGCGATCTCCGGTAGGTCGCGTAACTGACTGCAGAGCTCGTCCAGGGCTTTCTGGCAATCGTTGGCCCAGCCTCCCTGGGCCGCACGCAGGGTCGGGGAAGCCTTCATGCCGGAGTCCCCGGCGAAAGAGGCCTTGGCAGAATGGGGTAGGCCGACAGGTCCACTTGCATCCGCACATGGGGTCGCCCGGCGACTTCAATTGCGTCGAGACTTTGCCAGTGCAAAGACTGAAAATAGCGTTCATTCTGGGGCTGAACATTGGCAAGAAAGCGCGTACAGCCGAGGTCTCTGGCCCGGGACACGGCTTCGTTGATCAGTCCTTTGCCAATGGTCTGGTAACCGCGGTAGGGCAAAGCGACGCAGAGTCGGCCGCCGTACCAGAGCTGTTCGCCATCGTCGGTGTCGACCTGATATATACGCACTGCCCCTACCACGTCGTCACTCATCCCGCAGCTGGATGCCAGGGCGACAATGGCGATGGCGCGGAAATCCTGTCCATCCTGCTCCTGCTCGGACAGTATCTTCTGTTCTCTGGCGAACACGGCGCGGCGCAGGGCAAAATACCGCTGTTTCTGCCAGGAGGTCTGCGCCGGTTGCACCTGAATCTGGGGCGACCGGTAAGGGTCGAAGGTTTCCTCGTCGATCGCGTAGTGAAGTTCAGCCACAACTTTTCTCCTGAGCGGACTGTTCATAATGCTTCAGGGTTGAGCAGGCACCGCATTTGGCGCAGCCGGCCTTGAGGCTGTCGGACGTTATTCCACGCTCGACCAGCTGCGGGCCCAGCTTCTGGAACAGCCGATCAAGCATGGTGGGCTCTGGGCGGGGATGGTTTGCCAGCGGCGTTCCGGCAACTGGGACGAAGGGAACCACGAAGGGGTAAACGCCCATCGCGATAAGGCGCTCGCTCATGGCCAGAATTTCCGCTTCGGTATCGCCCAGGCCGGCGAGAATATAGGTGCTGACGTTACCCTTGCCAAAGACCCTGACGGCCGCTTCAAAGGCGCTCATGTAGCGACTGATCGGTACGCTCGCTTTGCCGGGCATGATGGCTTTTCGGACCCGGTCACTCACCGCCTCCAGGTGCATGCCCAATGCATCCACGCCGGCGTTCTTCATACGCTCGAACCAGACGTCATCATCCGGCGGTTCACACTGCGCCTGAATGGGAATCTTCACGACGGCCCGCACGGCGGCGGCGGATTCGGTCAGCACCGCCGCGCCCCGGTCGCGGGTTTTGGGTGTGCCGGTCGTCATGATCATTTGTTTGACGCCATCGAGCTCCACCGCTGCGCGGGCCACTTCCGCCAATTGGTCGGGGGATTTGTGGGCAACGGTTGTGCCGTTTTTCAGTGACTCTTCAATGGCGCAGAACTGGCAGGAGGTTTCCCGGCTGCGGTAACGCACGCAGGTTTGCAGGACTGTGGTTGCCAGTACATCGCGGCTGTGCAACGTGGCGATCTGCGAGTAGGGAACGCCGTCCGCCGTTGTCAGGCCGTAGAAACGCGGTTGGCCGGGTGCGGTGGTCTTTCCGATCAGGCGATCATCCTCGAAAATCAGCACCTCTTCGGCACCAGAACCCGGCCGGGCGCTATAAGGAGAGTCCGTGCCTGAATCGTTATGCACCGGAATCATCGCGGTTCGGGAACCGAAATTAAACGCTTTGTGGTCAGTCGGGCCGGCACCACCGGTGCGGGCCAGACCCAGCCGGGAAGACTCGACCCAACGCAGGCCGCGGGACTGGATCTCGGTTAACTGCTGCTGATCAAGACTCATGGTCAACTCCTGCTAATGCTGTTCCCCAATCTTCTGCGACGTCCGTGGAGTCCGTCATGGGATGGCTGTGGTGCGTTTCCCGGCGATCAATCAACAGGCTAAGCAGTTCCGGCCGGCTGTAGTGGCCCACCGAGTCCATCATGCGCTTGCGTTTGTCGATCAGGTTCAGATCCAGCTCGGCAATACAGGCGCCTTCACCGGAGTCGCTGCGCAGCGGTGTGCCCAGCAGCTTGCCTTCGGGTGAGACAATGGCGGTAAAACAGCCGCCGCTGATCCCGGCGAGAGGGCCGCCGGTCTCTTCAACAATCTGCGCCTGCTGTTCAGGAGACAGCCAGCTGGTGGCGTTGACCACAAAGCAGCCGGATTCAAGTGCGTGATGGCGGATGGTGACCTCAATCTGCTCAGCGAAGATCTCACCCACCAGAGAGCCGGGGAACATGCCGACGTGAATCTGCTCACGATCTGCCATCAGGGCATAGCGAGCCAGAGGGTTGTAGTGTTCCCAGCAGGCGAGCGAACCAATGCGCCCGACGCGGGTCTCGACCGCCTTCAGGCCGGAGCCGTCGCCCTGTCCCCAGATCATGCGTTCATGATAGGTGGGGGTTATCTTTCGGCGCCGCTGCACCAGGGTGCCGTCGGCGTCGAATAAAAGCTGGGTGTTGTAGAGGGTGCCGCCATCGCGTTCGTTAACGCCCACGGACACCACCATATTGGCGGCGCGGGCTGCGGCGGCTATCTGGTCAGTGGCCGGTGACGGCACGGTGACCGACTCCCGCATCAGGGCCAGATGCTGTTTGCCAATGGCGCAGGGCGCCTGGATAAAAGAGAAATAGGGGTAGTAGGGCACCAGAGTCTCCGCAAACACGGCGAACTCGACGCCCTTGCCTGCCAGTTCTTCGATCCACTGGCAGATCTTGTTGACGGTGCCGGTGCGGGAATAAAGCACCGGGCTGCACTGTACGGCGGCTGCCACAACGGTATGACTCATGGTGAACCCTATCTACGGTTGGCTGGAGCGAAAAATCACGCGGTCCAGGTATGGACGACAAAGGCATTTTCCTTGGCCATCAGCAGCTGCAGGTCCATGACATCCAGCGGATTGATGGGGCGGATGCCCTCGATCAGGGCTTTCTCCGTCTGTCCGTAGAGGGCCTGAAGGGCGAACCGGCAGGCGTACACCTTGCCGCCCTCTTCCATAAAGGCTTTCAGCTGGGCGGTGTAGGCGAGATTGCCTGGAAAAGCTTCATCGCCGAGCTTGGGGAATCCGCGCTGAACGCCCAACTGAACGCCGGGGCCATAAAGCAGGATGGTGGTTTCAAAACCCTTGCGCTGAAGGCGTTTTGCCTGCAACAGGTTAACCAGACCAATGGAGCCTTCGAAGGCGATGGTGTGGAAAGTCACCAGTGCTTTGGCTCCGGGTTCGGCCTGGACATCCTCAAAAACCTTTTCCTCATAATCAACGAGGAAATCGCCGTCCTGATGCTGGGGCTTGTTGACTTCGGGCATGATCGGATTCCTTAATTGTTAAACGGGTAGGATTCGGGTGTTCGGCACCGGGTAGTCCCGACGTACCTGAATCTGACAGTGCGAGCGACGTACCAACTTTTTTAGAGGATGGTGAAAACCCGGTCAAAACAGGAAAAATATCCTAAAAACAATTGCGTGAAAGTCTCTTTAAAGATGCGCGTTCAGACCCGCTGGGTGCAGCAAAACTACGCGATTGCGCATTGCTCCGCGTTTGCGTAGTCTTTACCTACTCAAACGCGTAATAACGGCGGGGACAGCATCATGCTGGACGCAGGAGACTCAACAGAAGAGTGGGGAAAACTGGCGTACTGGATGCGCAATGCGGCGTTTGAGCAGTGCCCCGAGCCCTTGATGCTGCTCGACCCCATCGCCAACCAGTACGTGGACTGCAATGTCGCGGCCTGCAACCTGATTGGCTACGCCCGCCAGGACCTGCTGAAAATGCCGATTACCGCCATTCACGGTCGGGAACTGGGCCAGCTGATCGTGTTTACCGAGCAGGCGATGGCCCAGGGGCGGGCCAAAAGCGACCGGATTTCCTGCCGGCTGAGCAATGATGAGCACATCGCGGTGGAACTGTCCGGCGCCCGCGCGGTGATCAAGCGACGGGAATATCTGGTAGTCGCTTTGCGGGATATCTCCTCTGAAGAGCGATTTCGTGACAAGGCCGAAGCGGACCGGATCGTTCGCGGTGGGCTTCTGGAGTGGAAGCATCTGCAGTCGATCTTCCGCGAGGACGACCGTGATAATCTGCTGATGCTCACGGCCGTCGGTGACGGCATATACTGCGTCGATACCAATGGGCTTTGCACCTTTATCAACCCGGCGGCGCAACGCCTGCTGGGCCGCAGCGGTGATGACGTGCTGGGGCAGAACATTCATTACGTCCATCACCATACCCACGAGGACGGGCGCCATTACCCGGTTGAGGAATGCCCGATCTATGCTGCTATCCGTGACGGTGTGGTTCACGAAGGCATGCAGGAAGTGTTCTGGCGGCACGACGGAACGCCTTTTGCGGTGGAGTTCACCAGTACGCCGGTTATTTCCGACAGCAGTATTATCGGGGCCGTGGTCGTCTTCCGGGAAATCACCGAACGCCTGGAAACTGAAAAGCAGTTGCGCGATGCCCTGACGGAGCTGGAAGAACTCAAGGGGCGCCTGGAAGATGAAAACGCCTATCTGCAACAGGAGTTTTTGATCGAGCAGCGCTATCACGGCATTCTTGGCGACAGTTCAGCGGTCAAACGCACGTTTCAGCAGATTGAACTGGTGGCGGAAACCGAGGCCAGTGTGCTGATTACCGGCGAGTCGGGCAGTGGCAAGGAACTGATTGCCCGTGCCATCCGCGAAGCCAGTCCCCGTCGCGACAAACCCATGATCCGGGTGAACTGTGCGGCCATACCCCATGAACTGTTTGAAAGTGAATTTTTCGGGCATATTCGTGGCGCGTTTACCGGTGCAGTCCGTGACCGGGTGGGCCGGTTCGAGTTGGCCAACGGTGGCACACTGTTTCTGGATGAGGTGGGGGAAATTCCCCTGGAATTACAGAGCAAGCTGCTGCGAGTGGTTCAGGAAGGCCAACTGGAACGGGTGGGCGAAGAGCGGACACGCAATGTGGATGTAAGGGTCATTGCCGCGACCAACAAGGATCTCCGCCACGAAGTTGATCAGAGCCGCTTCCGGGAAGATCTGTTCTTTCGGCTCAATGTGTTTCCCATCCACTCACCACCGTTGCGTGAGCGGGGAGACGACGTAGCGATGCTGGCCAATCACTTTCTGGAACTGGCCTGTCAGAAGTTTGGAAAGAAGACCCTGAAGCTCCGCCAGAACGATCTGCGTCTTCTGCAATCCTACGCCTGGCCCGGAAACATTCGGGAACTCCAGAACGTTGTCGAGCGAGCTGTTATTACCTCCCAAAACGGACGCCTGGCCTTTGATCTTCCTCTGGCCCCAGCTGCTGCTGAACCCCGGCAGCTCGAGGCGGCCGAGCAAAGCCGTGAGATCCTGCCCGATGAGGAAATGCAGGAGCGGGTTCGCCGGAACATGCTGGCAGCGCTTGAGCGGTGTAACTGGAAGCTGTTTGGCGATGATGGCGCCGCCGCCCTGCTTGGCATGAAGCCCACCACACTGACGTCGCGCATCAAACGGCTGGGGCTGAAACAGCGATAGTGCCGAAATTTGCCTTATTGAGAACCGGTTCGGCCACCCAACGGCCAGTCGTGTGGCGAGCGGTTTTCGCGATCCAAATAACCTTTTGAGCAATCTGGAAAACGGCTTTGAGAGTGACCGGTCTTGGGGCACAGATTTCAGCGAAACCTATGTTGTGATCGCTACATCAGCAGTACAAGGCCGGTCGGGTGGCCAGGTCAATCGTAACGCCATAGAAAACACCAACTGTTATCTCCGTTACAACGTCGCGGCCTAGCCGGCGCTACGGCCACAATCAGTTATGTGACCGATGATTGTTAGCAGGGGCCCTTCATCGTCTGGCCGGTTCGCTAATGCTTTCTCGAACCCCTTGCCAGGCTTCAGATGGTACCGGGCGCTTGCTTCAGAACGACACCGCCTATACGCCATTGGTCTTCGTTCATCACCATGCGATAGACAGCGCGCCAGCGTTTCCCGTCGGGGCCGATCAATCTAACCACCTGAACCTGGAAGCCCGGGTGGGGAATTCGCTCCCGGAATTCCAGTGACGACGCCTGGTAAACCGGGCCGTAAGACAGTTTTACCATGTCGTAAAAAATGTCTGCCGAACCGGACTGAAGTTTTATTCCGTCAGAGGCAAATGCCCAGGCACCGTCCTTGTCATCGTTGGCAAATGCCTCAATCTGGGACAGTATAATGTTCTGTATGGCCTCGTCGGTTTCATCGCCGGTCGCTGGCACTGCCATCAGTGCAAGCACAATAGCCGTCGAGAAGTTTAGAATGGTCTGCTTGTAAGATTTCATGGCTCGTCCCCCGCACTTTAACTGTTCAGAATTTACGCAGTTCGTGGCTGGCCAGATTCAAAAATAGTTGGACAAGATGCTGACAGGCTGTAATGAATTGGCCGAACGGGCAGCAAAGGACCAGAATGCTATAGTAATTCAAGCGCTCTCAACAGGAATGACGTTTATGGCCGAGGGAAAATCACTCCCCCAGAAATTACTGCTGTTTTATCTCAATGACCATCGGATGTTTGGTCTGGGAACCCTGAAAATCCGGGAAATCACGCCCTATGCGCCGTTATCACGGTTGCCCGAGAGTCATGCAGCAGTGGTGGGTGCCATGAATTTTCGCGGGTCGACGGTTCCTGTCATTGATATGGCGTACGCCGTCGGTTATCCCCCCATGAGTCAGGCTGACCGGCAGAATGCTTCGATTATCGTGACGGATGTCCAGCGCCAGGAAATCGGATTTCTGGTTCGCAGCGTTCGTAAGATCGTTGAAACCCACTGGAAAGATGTGATGCCGCCGCCCAAGAGCCTTGGCGACCGGGCATTCATTACCGGATTGCTCCAGATGGACAAGGAAATCATCCAGTTGCTGGATGTCGAGTTGCTGCTGGCCCGGGTGTATCCGGAATCGGTGAATCCGTCGGAGGTGGTGCTGACGGACGTGCAGCGTGAAACCCTGAAAGGCCTGAATATTCTGCTGGTGGATGACTCCCAGGTGGCCCGCAAACAGCTGTCGGATATGCTCGACAGTAAAGATGTGTCCTACTCTGTGACCACGAATGGTCAGGACGCTCTGGACCGGTTGCTGGAAGCCAACAGTGCAGGGCAGCCGGTAGACATTCTTGTCAGCGACATTGAAATGCCGGGACTGGACGGATACGAACTGACGTTCAATGTCCGCGATAAAAAAGATCTGAAACAGCCCTACATCATTTTGCACACCTCCCTGAACAGCGAAATGAGCGTGAGCTACGCTACCCAGGTGGGAGCTGACGAAGCGCTGACCAAGTTTGATGCGGAAGAACTGTTGGATGCCATTCTCAAAGGCGCGGAAAAGCGCTAGGCCCCGGAACGTTGCAGGGAGATCAGCCATGAAAGTGATGTTGCTGGGTGCAACCGGGTTGACCGGCGGGCTGGTTCTGGAAGGATTGCTCGCGTCTGACTCGGTGGCCAAAGTGGTTGCGCCGGTGCGCCGTGCAATATCCATTGAGCACGAAAAACTGCAGGAAGAGGCAGTTGATTTTGATCATCTGGAACGGCATGAAAGTCTGTTCGAGGTGGATGTGATTGTCTGTTGCCTTGGTTCAACCATAAAGAAAGCCGGTTCCCGCGAGCGCTTCCGGCAGGTCGACTATGGATACGCGATGAAAGCAGCGGAAATGGGGCACCGACAGGGCGTGACTGCGTTCATTCTGATGTCGGCCATTGGGGCATCTTCCGGGTCTCCGGTGTTTTATAACCGGGTGAAAGGCGAGCTGGAAGATGGCCTGCAGGATCTGGCGTTTCGCTATTTATCGATCTATCAGCCCGGATTGCTGATGACCGGGCGTTCCGAGCAGAGGCTGGCGGAATCTCTGGGAATCAAAGCGATGCCCGCTGTCAATTGCCTGCTGCAAGGACCGATGAAGCGCTATCGGGGTATTGATGCGGCGTTGGTGGCCAGAGCCATGGTCAACGAGATCGTCGGGCTGGCGATCGACGATCCATCCGGGAAAGCCGGGGTTTTCCGCCGGCGCTATGAAGATATGGTGGCGTCCGCCAGTTCCCGGTAAAGCGCGCCACCGAGAGACTGGAAATAATGCTGGAATGCGGCATTGATCACGACCCGTTGCTCCCCTCGCGGATACAGTCCGGCTTTGGCTTCGTCTGAGTGCCGGCTGCCACGAACCAGAAAGCTGCTCATGGGCCTGGCGTCTTCGATGTAAGCTTCGAAGGCTCTGGCGCACATTTCTTCCGGCTTGGCGTAGTACAGAACGCCCATGGCGCTGTCTGCCTTGCGCGAGCAAAGGAAAAGCTCGCTGGGTTCGGTACCCTTCTCATTCAGCATTACGGCTTTGAAACAATCCGCCAGTAGTCCGTTAAGCGGATGAGGTTTCAGCGGAGCACTCTCAAGCCAGCCTTTCGAGGCAAAAAGGCCCTTCTCCGGCTTTTGAAACATTCGGTTGCCCATGTAGTGGTCGAAGGCGTGAAACCATTCATGGGCCAGACTGCCTGCCCCGGCGTTTTTCGCCAGTGCCAGTTGCCGGGTCATGGGAATGTAGTGCGCGGCTACTCCGGGACGACCACCGATCCCGTACTGCAGTCCCAGGGTATGGCGCAGGGAGATCAGATGCTCCGGGCCGCACAGGACGTCCATCAGATCGTTCAGGGCCTGCTGGAACCGAATAGCGGCCCGGTCCTTTTCAGGCTCTGATACCCATCGCCCGATTTCAATGCTGCGAAACTCGAAGCGCCGTCTTATGGTAGCAAAGCTTGCAGGCTGGGTTTCTGGTCTCATTCGGGCTCACTTGAAAAATTCGGTGAGTGGTTGTTGCCAGAAAACATACTGCAAAACTGTATAAATGTACAGTTAATCGGCTTGGGTTTGTATCCGTTGAAGGGCGGCATGGATGTCTGCAGGAATCGGGGCAGACTTGTTGCTGGCCCGGTCGACAAACACATGAACCATTTCCCCTACGGCGGCGGCGTCCGGCTTACCCTGCTGGAAAATGGCAACCTCATAGGTGACGGATTTGGTGCCGGTTTTTAGCACCCTAAGCCCGGCGTCCAGAGCTTCCGGGTAGGCCACCGGTTTTTTGAACTGGCAGCTGGAGCTGACCATAAAGCCCACAACCGGCGCGCTGTGAATGTCCAGCCCGCCTTCGTCGATCAGGTAGCGATTGATCGCGGAGTCAAAATAAGAATAGTAGGTCACGTTGTTGACGTGGCCATAGATGTCGTTGTCCATCCAGCGAGTGATGATGGGATAGAAAACAGGGTAGGCGGATCGTTCCATGGTCAAAAACCGGTGTTAATCATTGTCAAAAAGAATGACCTGACGGATGGCCTTGCCCGCCGCCAGTCGTTCGAAACCTTCATTGATCTGGTTCAGCGTCAGCGTGTCGCTCAGTAATTTATCCACCGGCAATCGGCCCTGGCGGAACAGGCTGACATAGCGGGCAACATCGCGCACAGGGACACAGCTACCGACGTAGCTGCCTTTCAACGTCCGTTCTTCTGCCACCAGACTGACCTGTTGAATCGATACTTTGCGGTCCGGGTGGGCCAGGCCCCCGGTGACGGTAATACCGCCGCGACGGGTTATCTGATAGGCAAGTTCCAGCGCCTTTTCTGATCCGGCCATTTCGATGGCGCAGTCGACACCGCCGTTGGTCAGGGCCCGGATGTCCTCACGGCATTGCGGATTGGACGGATTAAATCCATGGCTGGCACCCAGGGCTTTTGCGGTGGCCACTTTGTCGTCGTCCAGATCCACCGCAATGACCTGGCCTGCCCCGGCAACGAGAGCGCCCAGAACACTGTTCAGACCCACGCCGCCCAGGCCAATCACTGCCACGGTCTGCCCCGGGCGAATGTTGGCAGAATTGATGGCAGCGCCTACGCCGGTGAGAACCGCACAGCCAAACAGGGCCGCGTGTTCAAAGGGTAGGGTTTTGTCGACTTTAACTAGTGAATCCCGTGACACCACGGCGTGATCGGCAAAGGCGGATACGCCCAGGTGATGATTGACCGGGGTGCCGTCAGCACGATGCAGGCGGCGCCCGCCTTCGATCAGAGAGCCTGCATTGTTGGCCACGGCCGCCGGTTCACACAGGGCGGGTCTGCCTTCGGCACAGGGGGCGCAGTGGCCGCAACTGGGAACGAAGACCGTTACCACGTGATCGCCAGGCGCGAGATCATGTACGCCTGAACCCACGGATGTCACAATGCCTGCGGCTTCATGACCCAGCGCCATGGGCACCGGCCTGGGCCGGTTGCCGTCAATAACGGACAGATCGGAATGGCAAAGCCCGGCGGCCTTTATCTGCACCAGTACCTCCCTGTCACCGGGTGGCGCCAGTTCCAGGTCTTCAATGACTAATGGCTGTGTCTCCTGGTAGGGGCGTTCAGTGCCAATAGTTTGTAATACAGCAGCGCGGATTTTCATGGCGAATTCCAAGGTCGTTGTTATATGTCTGCCAAGTACGTTACTGATGTTTGACGATTATAGGAAGTTGCCGCAGAGACGGAAGCGTTGCTGCCTGACACTTTCAGCATCGTTGGCAAGTCTCGCGGGGTAATTTCAGATAGTATCGGGAACTGGGATCGTTGAATGAGTGTGTCGTTAATGCGTGGTTTTGCCGAGTTGTTTAAAACCTACCTGTGTGCCGGCCTGTTGCTGTTGGCGCTGATTCTGGCTGTGCCCAACGTCTCTGCGGCGGAGACGATCCATCTGGTGACGGAGGAGTGGCCCGGGTTGGTCGATAATGCCCCTGACGGCCCTGAAGGAATTTTATGGGATATCGCCCGCGAGGCACTTGAAGAGCTCGGATATGAGGTGAGGCTTGAGTTCGTGCCGTGGAAACGGGCGCTGAAGCTGGTTCAGGACGGTGAACGCGACGGTATTCTTGGGGTCGGCCGGAACCCGAAACGGGAGATGGTATTCCAGTACCCCGACCAGTACCTGCTGTTGAGTGGAACCGTGGTTGTGTCCCTCCTCGATAGCGGGTTCGCCTATTCCGGGCTGCAATCCCTGGAAGGGCTATCTGTTGGGCTTTCACCGGGCTATTCGTATTCCCAGGCAGTGCGCGACGCCGATCATTTCGATCGGGTAAGTATCCCCAGTATCAAGTCCGGCCTGGGCATGCTCCAGCTTGGCCGTATTGATGCGATGTTTGCAAACCGACATGTGGTGCTCAATGAAGCCCGGCGCCTCGGCGTTCTGAGCCGCCTGAGTCTATCCGAGGAAACCGTCAGCGGCGGGCCGGTGTACGTCGCATTCAGGATGGGTATCGATCAGACCCTGATAAGCGAGTTTTCTGAGAAGCTTAAAAAGCGTTTAACCGCAGACCGCTGATCACCGACCAGTCCCTGCACAAATATGCGCAAATAAACAAAATTCCGAACTTCAGGAAGCTGGGTTAATGCCGTTAACTATACTGGCATCTCCGACGGTCGTTTCCGTGTATAAAAAAGGAACTTGGCAATGCGCAAAAATCTCCCGGTGACCAACACCGAGCGTAAATTCCCGGAATCTCAGAAACTGATTTCCGCGACCGACCTAAAAGGTAAAATCCAGCACTGTAACGACGCCTTTGTGGAAATCAGTGGTTTTACCCGGGAGGAGCTGATCGGCCAGCCTCATAACATTGTTCGACATCCGGATATGCCGCCTGCTGCCTATGAAAACATGTGGTCACATCTCAAGTCTGGCCGGCCCTGGATGGGGCTGGTAAAGAACCGTTGTAAAAACGGGGATTTTTACTGGGTCAGCGCTTACATCACGCCGGTAACGGAAAAGGGCGATGTGGTTGGCTATGAATCGGTTCGCAGTTGCCCGTCGCGGCGGGACGTGGAGCGCGCTGGCAAGCTCTATGCAAACATCCGCAACGGCAAAACTGGCATTCCCTTCTGGAAAAAGCTGAGCGCGAGTGCATTTTTCCTGGGATTCGTATTCGTCCTGGCCGGACTGCTTTTCTATCTTCAACATTCGTTGGCTTCTGAAGTTGTTCTGTCTGTCGGTGTGATTGTTTATGCGGTATGGATGCAGGTGTCCAAACGCCAGTTACTGAGCTCGACGACTGCGCTGATAGAAAAGTCGTTTACCGATGATCTTGCAGCCATGACTTACACCGATGATGATCTGTCGCTGGGCCGGATAAAAGTGGCTGTTCGCGCCCAGCAGGCACACCTTGACGCTGTTCTGACGCGGCTTGAAGACTCCGCAAACAGGGCCAAGACCGGCGCCATGCACAGCCTTGAAGTGGTCTACGAGGCGCAAGAGACTCTGCATAAGCAACAGGCCGAGACAGAGCAGGTTGCGGCCGCCGTTCACGAAATGTCCCAGACCATTGCTGAGGTGTCCTCCAACGTTCAGCAAACGGCGGACAAAGCCGAGAGCGCTCGGGAATTCGCGGTCCAGGGTTCGACCGTCGTTGGCGCCACCCGTGAAGCGATTGAACACTTGAAGTCCACGGTTCATAGCGTCAGTGAATCCGTACAGGAACTCGCTTCGGAAACCAGCAAGATTGCCGGCGCCGCCAAAATTATTGAAGAAATCGCAGAGCAAACCAATTTGCTGGCACTGAACGCAGCCATCGAAGCCGCCAGGGCCGGGGAGCACGGCCGCGGGTTCGCTGTGGTCGCCGATGAAGTGCGTAATCTGGCGCGCCGGACTCAGGATTCCACCAGGGAAATTCACGGTATCATTGACACCCTGCAGTCGCGTTCATCCAATTCGGTGAAAATAGCCAATGAAGGTAATAGCGCAGCAAACAGTGGCCTGGAAAAAATGCTTGAAGCCGAGAAAACGCTCAGCGAAATCACCGAGTCTGTAAACACTATTGCCGAGATGGCTACACAGATGGCCGCATCGGTGGAAGAGCAGGCCCAGGTGGCGGATCAGATCAATGAGCAGGTGGAGCAGATTTCGACTCTGGCCTCGGAGAATCTGAGCAAGGGCGAAGAATCTACTGAAAGCTCGAAACAGATGGACCGGATCGCCAGCGATCTGCATGAGCTGGTGGTGCGATTCAAATAAAGGTCAGGCTAGCAGCCGGTCGTGACCGTGGTGACGGTGCATTCGGGATCACCAAAGGAATCGTACTCAACGTAGCAGGTCGAAAGGTCGTACCCGACCTGTACGAACTGATTGTCGACGTTTGTGAGGAACGCCGAGTCAGTCTCGTCGATGGAGAGGTAGTCCAGCATGGTTAGTGCGTCTGCGCTCTCGGCGCGGCTCTCCGGGCAGAGATTTCGCCAGTCTACTTCTGCCCGCCCGGCTTCGGTTTCGATGACCAGGCCGGTCTGGTTCGAACCACCGGGATTCGCGGCTGCTGGCGACAGGCCCTGGGCTCTCGCCTTTGCCTTCACGATACCGATAGGGCTTTTCATGGTGCCCTCAACCGACCTCAGTGTGGAGATCTTTGCGCTTGAAGAAAGATCGGCGAAACGTGGAAGAGCGAAAGCGGCAAGAACGCCCAGAATCACGATCACCAGCACCAGTTCAATCAACGTGAACCCCGGTTGATTCCGCTTCTTCACATTGCCCTCGCGAATAGTCCAAATGGCATGGCTTTTAATACATAGCTCAACGGCGTCCATGGCCACCAGGGTACGTAAGCGCGACGCGTTTCGGAGTCGATGGCCTTGACCAGCGCTTTGACGCCGGTCTCCAGGTCAACTCTGAAGGGTGCGGCTTTGGTGTCACGGTTGATGTCGGTCAGGATGTAACCGGGCATGATATTGCTGACGTTAATGGGCTTGCCACGGGTGTCCAACTGCAAGCCTTCGGCCAGCGATGCCACGGCGGCTTTGGTGGCCGCGTAGACGTTGATTGGGCCTCGGAAACCTCGTACACCGCTGACAGAAGACATCAACACCAGGTGGCCACTGTTCTGCTCCCGGAAGATTTCCATCGCCGCTTCGCTTTGGGCGATGGCGCCGATGACGTTGGTTTCCACGGTATGGCGATTGGCCGCAAAGTGTCCCCGCCCAATTGGCTGGGAGCTGCCGATGCCGGCGTTCACGACGACGCGGTCCAGGCTGCCCAGTTCGTCTTTAAAACCGCGAAATACCTCGAAGACCTGTTCGTAGTTGCACACATCCAGCCCCCGCACCAGAACCCTGATGTTGGGATAGGCCTGCTGCAATTCCCGCTGTAAGAACTCCAGTTTGTCCGCCCGGCGGGCACAAAGCGCCAGATTGCAACCTTTGGCTGCCCATTCACGGGCCATGCCCTCGCCGAGACCGGAGCTTGCGCCGGTGATCAGGATGTTCTTTCGCATCGTTTAAGCTTCCCTGAAAAGAGTGATCTGGGAAGATTAGCACGGTTGGGGGTTATTGAAATTGGGTATAGCACTGTTGCCGCTGAGAACGCAGTCGCTTCATCTCATTCTGACTGCTATCCAGATCGTATCGTTCCATGATCTGGACAAACCGGCTGATGTAGCGGCACTGATCGGAGGGGGGCAGCCATTGTTGCGGACCAAGCGTGGCGCGGTTCATCGGGTTACTGCCACCGGCGGACCACTGATTTGTTTCATCCTGCAGGAAAGCCTCTCGCGCTTGTTGCGACCAATCTGCGGCACCTCGCGCTTCTGCAAACGCGATGGGCACAACGCTGATGGTGTTGTCCTGATCCGGTCCCCGGGTGGACCACAGAGCAATGATGGCTGCAATTGCAGTCAGTGTTGCCAGCGTAATGATTGTCTGTTTAAACGAACGGCCGATCATGTTTGCGGGTCTCATCGCTTGATATCACATCAGTCAGTACGATGAATCCTTCAATTGGGTCTGTCCGGTACACCGATTGCGCCTGCTGATCGTAAGGTTTTCGGAAAACCATTATTCTCAGGAGACACCCGATGCCGGAAGGCCCTGAAATACGCCGCATGGTGGATGACATCGAACGTGCAATCGCCGGCAGGACGGCCGATCAGGTTTTTTTTGCCTTTGATCATTACAAGGCCTTTGAATCGGTACTGGTCGGGCGGCGTGTCAGCAGCGTTGAGGCGCGTGGAAAGGCGGTTCTGGTGAACTTTGAAGCCACCGATAACGATGGCCCCTGGTGCGTCTACAGTCATAACCAGCTTTACGGAAAATGGCGCACTGGCTCTACGATCCGGGAACCCAGCACCAACCGACAGCTGCGATTCGCCGTGTTTGCGTCCCGAAAAGCGGCCCGCCTTTACAGCGCCTCCGACATTCAGGTGGTGCGTCCGGACGCCCTTGAGCAGGTGGGGTATCTGAACAGGCTGGGTCCGGATCCCCTGAATCAGGCTGTGAGCATTGGTGATCTGTTGGCGATCTTCGAGGATAAGCGGTTCGCTGGACGCGCACTGGGTGGATTGTTGCTGGATCAGGGGTTTGTCGCGGGTATTGGCAACTATCTGCGCTCCGAGATCCTTTACGAGGCCAGGTTGGCGCCGTCGACGCGACCAAGAGACCTGGAGGATGTCGATCGTGAACGCCTGGCGCAGGCCATTCTTGAAATGCTTGAACGGGCGTATCGGCTGAAAGGCGTTACCAATGACCCTGAGCGGGCGGAACGACTGAAGCAGGCGGGCTGGAGTTTTGGGCAGCGTCGGCACTGGGTGTTCAATCGTGATGGCCAGGCGTGCCATGAATGCGACACGCCAATCTCAAAGGTGCGGGTGGCCAGCCGACGGCTGTATTACTGCGGCGTGTGCCAGTCCTTCGGATAGCGTGTCATTCGTATTTTGCCTGCAACATTTCCAGCATGATTTCCGGTGGCTGGGGGCGGCTGAATAGATAGCCCTGAAAGCCTGTGCAGCCAAGTGCTTTGAGCGTTTCCCACTGATCTTTTTCCTCGATGCCTTCGGCAATAACGGAGAGATTCAGAGTGTCCGCCAACAGCAGTATCACCTTCACAATGGAGTGGCTTTCCGGATCCTTCAGAAGTGTGTCCACAAAGCTTTTGTCAATTTTCAGTTCATCAATGGGCAACTGGCGCAGATAAGAAAGGGACGAATAGCCGGTTCCGAAATCGTCCAGGGAAAACCGGACGCTGATGGCTTTGAGTTGCTCCATTTGCTGGATGCTGTCGTCAATATTTTCGGCGACCACACTCTCGGTAATTTCCAGCATTAACGCATGGGCGGGCAGGCCGGATTTCGCCAGCACCTGCGCTATTTTTTCCGGGAAATCCCGCATCCCCAGCTGTTTCTGGCAGATGTTTACCGACATGCTCCAATCACGTTCCGGAAACTGCTGACGCCAGGCCTGCATGTGTTGGCAGGATTGCAGCAAGATCTGGTCACTTAACGGCACGATCAGGTTCTTTTTCTCGGCCAGATCGATAAAGCTGACGGGGTTGAGCAGTCCCCGTTCCGGGTGATACCACCTGGCCAGGGCTTCGAAGCCGGTAAACTGGCCGTGCTGATCCACTTTGGGCTGAAACCAGGGAACGATTTCATTCTGCCTGGAAAGTGCGTCGTTGAGGTCGGTGGTCAAATGATGCTCGTCGAGCATCTGCATCTGCATGACGTCGTCGAAAACGCTGAAATGATTCTTACCTTTGTGCTTGGCGTCGTACATGGCAATGTCGGCCATGCGCATCAGCTCGCTGGCGGACGTGGACCCGCTGTTGAACAACACGATTCCAATGCTGGTTGAAATGGGGCGTGCATTACCCAGAGTTTCTGTGGGCTGCGTGGCGGCGCTCAGCAGTTTCTGAGCGGTTTCGGAAACGGCTTGAATGGCCGCCTTCTGATCCTTGTGAGGTGTGTTGATCACGATCAGGAACTCATCCCCGCCAAGTCTGGAGATCGAGTCATTGTCGCCCAGCACGTCGGCGAAACGGCCTGATATCTCGACCAGTAATTCATCGCCGTCCCGATGACCCAGCGTGTCATTGACGGATTTGAAATCGTCCAGGTCCGTCAGTATCACGGCGCCGAAACAACCGGATGCGGCACTGTCACGAAGGGAATTTTCCAGCCGAGTCCGGATCAGGCTGCGGTTCGGGAGCTTGGTCAGCGGATCGAAAAACGCCAGATGTTCAATTTCTTCCTGATGCCGCTTTTGCTCGGAAATGTCGCGGACGATTGCAATGAACCGCGGTGGATCACCTGCCAGAGTTACGTACTGCAGGAACATGTCGACGGGAATCTCATCGCCGTTCTTGTGCCGATGGACGGTCTGGAAGTTGAGTCGGCGGATCTCCTGGTTCACCAGGGGCGCAATCTGTTCGCGAAACTGTCGTTCCGGAAAGTGGGGTTTTACATCGTAGGGATGCATGGTCAGCAGTTCTTTACGGGTGTAGCCAAGCTGGTCGACGGCGCCCTGGTTCACATAAAAAAACTGCAGAGTTTGCGCATCGAACATGAAAACGCAGTCCAGTGTGCTGTCGAGGGTTTTCCTGAACCGTTTCAGGTTCAGTTTTGCCTGTTCGGTTTCCGTGATGTCTTGAAGAGCGGCGACAAGAAGCCTCTCGGACTTTACCGTTGCCTCGGTGATCGCTATCTGGAGGGTAAATCGGGTGCCGTCCGAACGCAGACCCTGCACGGATCGGAGGTTCCCCATGATCTTCCCCGGTGTCTTGCCCTCGGCGTAGGCCTGCATGTAGTCGGGGTGATGAAGTGCAATTTCAGGCGGCATCAGCATCGTGATGGGCTGGCCGATGAGTTTCTGCTCGGGATAACCAAAAAGTCTTTCGAGGGCCGGATTTACGCTCTGAATATTGCCTTTCAGATCTGTCACCACCACCGCATCATAGAGTGTGTTGAGAATGGCGCGGTTAATGCTGAAGCTGTATTCCAACTCTTCCTGGCGCTGATCGGTGGTCTCTTTTCTGGGCGAATCCTGAGGGTCTTTTTGAATCATATCGTGCACTCTTGCCTGTCCACGCGGCTGACCTGACGTCCTGGGAAGCTTCGTCGGCGCTGATAATGGTTGTATTTATTAGCGTAGCCTAGATTTCACCCAGTGCTCTGTATCGGCCGTGAGGCTGCTCCAAACAGTGCTTTGGCATCCTCCAGCACCAGGTAAAGACACGGCACCAGAAACAGAATCAGCGCTGTGGCGAACACGATGCCGAAGCCCAGCGACACCGCCATAGGAATCAGGTAGACCGCTTGCAGCGAGGTTTCCATGATGATGGGTGCCAGCCCGCCAAACGTTGTCAGGGTGGTCAGCACGATGGGCCTGAATCGCCGCAGGCCGGCTTCATAGATGGCTTGTGCCGGGCCCAGTCGTTCGCGCTGACGGTTGGCGTAAGAAACCATGATCAGCGAATCGTTCACCACTACGCCGGACAGGGCGACGATGCCCATGATGCTGACCAGCGACAGCTCCATGCCCAGAATCATATGGCCGATGATGGCACCCACTGCGCCAAAGGGAATGGCCAGCATTACGACCAGCGGTTGCAGATAGCTGCCAAAGGCAATGGCCAGCAGTGCGAAGATGGCAAACATGGCCAGCCCGAAGCCCCCCCAGAGGGCCGAGGTGGACTCCCTCAAACCCGCTTGGCTGCCCTGAAAGCTCCAGGTCAGGCCGGGGAAATCTGCGCGCATTTGCGGCAGAATTTCGCCCTGGATGACATCAAGCACCTGGGTTGTCGCCGATTTGGGTTCTACATCCGTGCCCACGGTGATCACCCGCCGACCGTCGCGGCGGTCTATGGAGCGGAAGGATTCACTGATGTTCACTTCCGCCACATCCATCAACGGCACTTCCATGCCTTCGTTAGTGCGGATCACAAAGTTTTCCAGGTAATGCAGATCCTGGCGCTGGTATTCCGGTAGCATCACCCGCACTTCGTTTTCGTTGATTCCTCGCAACTGCCGCAGCGCTATGCTGCCATAGAAGGCATCCCGAAGCTGGCGGCCCACGTCGGCACCGGACAGTCCAAGCGCACGGCCTTCATCGGTCAGGCTGATATCGAATTGGGGTTTACCGGTGTTGTAGTTGTCGTTCACGTTGCGGGTCTGGTCGATCTGTTCCAGTTCTTTCACAAACCGCTGACTGGCGCGTGCCAGGGTGTCGATATCAACGTGGCTGAGGTCTACGCTGATATCGTCCCGCCAGCTACCGGGGCCCTGTTCGGCCTCAAAGGTGATCTGATCAACGCCCTTGAAATCGCTCAGTTCGTTGCGCCAGAGCTCGATGATCTCGTTAACGGTCATATCCCGTTCGTTTTCTGGCAACAGCACCAGCTCAACGTCGATGTATTCCTGGCCCCGCACGTTGGTTTTGATGCCCTCCACGTTGCGGCCAAGGTCGTTTTCGTTGAACAGCCGCTGGGTGTCCTCGGTGATGATCATGGCCATTTCGCCGGCCCGGCGGGCCGTTGTGCCAACGGGCAGGCGCAGTCCGGCTTCGATTTCATCCGCCGGAGCTTCCGGCATCATGATCATGCCCATATGGTCGCTGACGGCGTAAGCGCCAGACACCACCATGATTGTGAAGGCGGCTGACAGTGTTATGTAGCGGAAACGCAGGGACAGATCCAGCAATGGCCGGTAACCCCGATCCACCACCGCTTGAAAGCCCCGGGAAAACACCCGCTGAACACGGTGCATCCAATGACCCCAGATGGTCACGCTGCCTTTACCGCTGTGCGCCAGGTGGGCCGGCAGGATGAACAGAGCTTCGATCAGGGAAATGGCCAACACCAGGATGACCACAACCCCCAGAGGCCACCAGAATTTGCCGGTGACGCCGGGTATAAACAGTAATGGCAGGAACGCGACGATGTTGGTCAGGATGCTGAAGGTCACCGGTCCGGCAATGTCTTTGGCGCCCTGTATCGCCGCGTCCATAAAGTCCATGCCCTGTTCCCGGTATTCGTAGATGTTTTCGCCCACCACAATGGCGTCGTCCACCACGATCCCCAGCACCATCAGGAAGCCGAACATGGAAATCATGTTGATGCTGACGTCCATCACCGGAAGGAAAAGCACACTGCCTACAAAAGAGATGGTCATGCCCATCATGATCCAGAACGCCAGCCGGTATTCCAGGAACAGGCTGAGGATCACCAGCACAATGATCATGGCCATCACCCCGTTTTCCAGCAGCATGTCCATGCGGTCTTCAAAGTCTTCGGCGCGGTTGCTGTCGATGCGCAGTTTGACGGCGTCGGGCAGGGTGATTTCCATTTCTGCCATCACGTTTTCAACGGCCGCCGCGATGTCTAGGGGGGACTGGTCGCCGGTGCGGAAAATTTCGATTTCTACCGAGGGCACGCCGTTGAAGCGGGAGTGGAATCCGCTTTCTTCAAAGCCGTCGCGAACCGTCGCAATGTCACCCAGGGTGACGGCTCCGCCGGAATCGGCGTTGAGGATGACAATGCTTTCAAAGGCATCGGCCCACTGTTTTCGGTCTTTCAGGCGCAGCAGAATATCGCCGGTACCCGTGGCCATGGAGCCGGCGGGGATATCTTCGCTGGATTGCTCGATGCGGTTGGCCACCTCGGACAGGGTCAGGTTGTATTTGCGCAGGGTTTCCTGGGGGATTTCGACGCTGGTCAAATAGGTAGGCACATCGTCTATAACCGCCTGGGTGATGGCGTTTTCAGCGAGTAAACGGTTTCGGAGTTGCTCGCCAAGCTGGCGGAGAGTCCAGATGTCCACATCGCCAAACAGGGTCAGTTCCATGACGTCCCGGGTCGGGGTAATCAGGCGTACCCTGGGTTCTTCGGCCTGCTCGGGAAAGGTGCGGATCCGGTCGACCGCCTGTTCGATATCCTGCAACGCCTTCATGCGGTTGGTGCCGACCACCAGCTCCAGCTGAATGTTGCCACTTCCCTCGCGGGCGGTGGAGGTCATTTCCTTGATGCTCTGAATGCCCTGAACGGCTTCTTCGACAGGCAGAAGAATGCCCTGTTCCACTTCTTCCGGCGCGGCGCCGGGATAGCTGACGGATACCTGAACAATGTCCAGCGCGAACTGCGGGAAAACTTCTTTTTGAACCTGGGTGGCCATCCAGAAGCCGCCCGCCAGTAGCATGATCATGATCAGGTTGGCGGCAATCGAATTGCGGGCCATCCATTCAATGGGGCCGACCCAGCCCTTCTTTTCGGGCGACTCACTCATCGCTGTCACCGCCCTGTTCGTCGGCTTCCAGTCTCAGGCGAGCGCCAGCGACGACCGAAGCCAGTTCATTGGTTATGATCTGATCGCCGTCTTCCAGGCCGGACTCGATATACGCGTACTCCTGGTCGCGGAAGGCAATTTCGACGTCGCGAATGGCAAGCTTGCGGTCTTCCATAACCCAGACGGTGTTGTTCCGGCGAACCAGGCCGCGCTCAATTCTCACTACATCGTTCAGGGGTCTGCCTTCAATCTCGGCCCGCACAAACGCCCCCAGTATCATCGGCGGTTTGCCGGCGTGCCGGTTCAGCGCCAGGGGGTCGTCTACGGTGATCAGAACCCGCGCCATGCGGGCGTTGTTGTCCAGTTCCCCGACTAACTGCGCCAGCTTGCCTTCTCGGGTCTGCCCCCGGGGCCAGACGGTGTCATGGTGCAGCCGGACCGGTGTCGCGGATGAATCGACATTGGCGTCAAAGTTCAGCCAACGGAGTTTTGACAGGGGGACGGTGGCCTCCACCCAATATTCGCCGGTGCCTACCAGCCGCCCCAGGGCCTGCCCCGAACTCACCTGAGACCCCAGGGTCACTTCCCGGCTGAGTACCTGGGCAGGAAAGGGTGCGCGAATCCGGGTGCGGGCAAGATTGAGTTCCGCCTGTTGTAAGGCCGCTTCAGCGGCGGCCACGCGGGCTTTTGTCTGGTCCATCTGGGGCTTGCGCAGAATCAGCGCGTCATTGACAGCTTCGATGTCTTCGCCCAGCAGTTCGAACTCTTGTCGGGCGACCGTTTGCTGGCCCTGTTCGATCTCGAGGTCTGCCTGTGTCTGCTGCAGCTCACTGCGTCTCTGCAGCAGCTCGGCCTCATAATCGGCCGGGTCCAGACGAAGCAGTTCTGCGCCTTCGTTAACCTGCTTGCCCGGTGAAAACATCTCCGCCTGATGGACCACCTCTCCGCTCACCCGTGAGCCAAGGGTGATTTCCCGCGCGGGCATGACTTGCCCCATGGCTTCCACAACCGGCCTGAAGTCGCCGCGGCTGAGGGTTCGGACGTCTACCAGCATGGCCGTTTCACGGGCTGCGTCTTTGCGGGTGGCCGTAGGCTCGGATTTGAAAATCAGCCAGATCAGGGCAACGCCCACCAGCACGATTATCAAGGATACGAACAGCGTCTTTAATACGCCGGCTTTGCCACTTTCCGGACGGGCGGCCTTCTCGTTAATCGGTTGGCTCATGCCTCGTTGCTCTCCAGAGTATCGATAGGTCCCGCTATTGCCCGGTAAAGCATCACGCGGGTAGTGAGAAGCTGCTGCCGGGTGTTGAGAATCGTTCGTTGCAGGTCCTGTTTTTCACGCAGTGCGTTCAGTACCTCGATGTAGCTGATTGCGCCATTCAGATACTGGTTACGCAGTTGCCGCAAAGCGGTATCGGCGTAACCAATCTGCTCCTGCAGGCTTTCCAGGCGTTGTTTCTGCTGCTGTTCGCGGGCAAGAGCGTCTTCAACTTCCCGGATTGCTGTTAGCACGGCCTGGCCGTATTCCTGAATCAATGCGCCGAGAGCGGCTTCCGAGCGGCGAACGTCGGCGCGACGTTCGCCGCCGTCCACCAGTGGGAGTACCAGGTTGCCCGCGAGCGTGGCAAGCCAGTTGTCGAACAGGTCGCTTGCATCGTTTGCCTGCGAGTTTATTGAGGCTTCAATGGAAATTCTGGGAAAACGGTTGCTGATGGCGGCGGCCAGGTCCTGGTCGGCCGCCCGGACCACTTGCCAGGCCTGCTGCAAGTCCGGCCTGCGCTGAACCAGCTCAGCGGGGACGCCGGCATCCGGAAGGGGCGGCAGTGCTGGCAATGACTTGCCACCCGGGATGGTGTCCTGGCCGGGTGACTGACCCAGAAGCACGGCAAGTTGATTCCGCAGGACGCGTGCTTCGCCTCTGATGTCGCTCAGGCGCTCACGAGACGCGCTGACCAGCTGGCGCTGGCGAAGGACATCGGCGCTGCCGCTCTGGCCCATGGAAAACCGCGACTCGATCACTGTCAGGACATTCCCATTGGTTTCTAACTGAGTCTCTGCCAGTGCCTGCTGCGCGCGCTGCTCCACCAGTTGAAACCAGGTGCTGGCTATTTCGCCGCTGATAGAGACAGCGGCGGCCCGATAATCCGCCAGGCTTGCAGCGGCGCGGAGTTCTTCCGCTTCCGTCAGAGCCTGTACCCGCCCCCACAGGTCCAGTTCATAGCTGGCATTCAGGCCAGCCCTGAAAATGTCCGTTTCCGTCGTCTCTGGCTCCTGCCTTTCCACGCCTGTGGAGGCGTCCAGAGACGGAAAAAGACCGGCTCTCTGGCGATCGGCCACGGCTCGAGCCTGGAGTAGGCGCTGATAGCCGGCGCGAAGGCTGAAGTTGTCATCGAGCGCTGTTTCCACAAGCTGGTTCAGCGCCCCGTCGTTGAAGGACGTCCACCAAGCGTTCGCAACCCGCAACGGCCCACCGTTGCTAAACTCGGGTGGCAGCTCGACAGGCTTGACAGGGTGACCTTGTGGGGTGGCGCAGGAAACCAGCAGCGTTGCGGCGATAAGCAGAGCGAGCCGGCAACAGGATCTGGTGATGACTTCGGGCATGGAGCGTCGATTTCCGTTGTTTACAGCAAAGAGATTCAAAACAACATACCACGCGAAAACCAACGCGGTTCACCGTTTCCCGCCAGACCATCGGGATTTACATGATTTTGACAAAATCGAATGCCGGTTTCGATTTGCCGGATAATTTGTTATTTTTAACTCTCATCCGGTGTGATTTTTGCCGGACGTGTCAGCGGGAGAGACTGGTCGACCCCTATAAACGGGATTAGGCCGGCGCCGAAGGAGCAACTGCCCCGGAAACTCTCAGGCAAAAGGACCGCTGGCACGACGACTTCCGAAGAGCTGCCGACAACTGCGTCAGTTGGCACACCGAAGGAGCAAGCAGCCGTTTTGTACAAACGGCCTGTGAATCTCTCAGGTCCATAGACGGAAGGGGTGCTTTCTACCAATCTGCGTAGTGAGGAAACCCTGGGCGCCTGTGGAGAGTGTTATGAAAAAAGATACGAAACGGCTTGCCGTGATTGGCGGTGGCATTACCGGTATTACCACGGCCTACACCCTGGCCAAACGCGGTCACGACGTCACTGTTTACGAAAAGCACCGCTACGCGGCGATGGAAACATCCTTCGCCAACGGCGGGCAGCTATCGGCGTCCAATTCCGAGGTCTGGAACAACTGGCAGACCATCGCCAAAGGCATGAAGTGGATGCTTCGTAGCGACGCGCCCCTGCTGGTCAATCCCAAGCCGTCCTGGCACAAGCTCAGCTGGTTTGCCGAGTTTATGGCGGCCATTCCCCAGTACGAAAAAAACACCACTAAAACCGCCAGCCTGGCGATTGCAGCCCGGGATTACCTGTTCCAATGGGCGGAAGAAGAGGGCATTGATTTCGACCTCAAAAAGCAGGGCATTCTGCACATCTATCGTGACAGGGCTGGGTTTGATCATGCGGCTCATGTGTCCAAACTCCTTGCTGCCGGAGGGTTGGAGCGCCGCGCGGTGACGCCGGAGGAAATGAAGTCCATCGAACCGACTCTGGCCGGTACTTATTACGGCGGGTTCTTCACTGAAAGCGACTCTACCGGCGACATTCACAAGTTCACTAACGGCCTGGCGAGCGCCATCGAGCGGTTGGGCGTCAAAACCCGCTATGAGCACTCCGTGACTGAACTCAGTGCCGACGAGCACAACGCCTGGGTAACCGCCTGGGATGGCGAACAGCAGAACCGCGACACGTTCGACGGTGTGGTGATCTGTGCCGGCACCGGCAGCCGTGAACTTGCGGCCAAGCTGGGCGACCGGGTAAACATCTATCCGGTGAAGGGTTACTCGATCACCGTGGAACTGGACGACGAAGCCTCCCGCAACGCCGCGCCCACGGTCAGCCTGCTGGACGATGCCACCAAGCTGGTCACCAGCCGCCTGGGCGATGGCCGTCTCCGCGTTGCAGGCACCGCCGAGTTTAACGGCTACAACCGCAACATCCGCGACGACCGCATCAAACCCCTCACCCGTTGGGTGGAAGAATGCTTCCCCGGCGTCTGCACCCGCCGCGTAGTGCCCTGGGCCGGTTTGCGCCCGATGTTGCCTAACATGATGCCCCGCGTTGGCTCGGGCCGTCTGCCTACGGTGTTCTACAACACCGGCCACGGCCACCTTGGATGGACATTGTCGGCCATTACCGCCGAGATGGTGGCAGAAACCGTCAGCCAGTGAGCCTGCTGCAGAAAGCCGTTTGACAATCGGTTACAAAGTCCGTTGAAGGCCTCAGGTCTGTCTGTCGTTGTTCTCGTATGTAGTAAGCAACGATAGACATGGCGAGGCCGACCCAATGGGAATGCTAAAATTTTGTGGTGAAGATCACTCATCGATTTCCGTAAAGCGGGCCTGACTGTTGCTCACTGTCAGCCATTGCACGGCAACCCTTCAGCACATTGTCGCGGGGACACTGGCATCAAGCCGGGGTGTTTCCGCGAACGAGCTGTTGGCTGAACTGAGCGGAGGATCGGACGATCTGCGTGAAGGTGGCGCGGCGCTGGACTCACTTGATCAGTTGGCGGTCGCTCGTGAAGTGGCCGAGTTCTTCGAGCTGGAGAAAACGGGCGCGGAAGAGCTGTTGCTGCGGCGCAAACGGCTGGTGCAGTGGAGCGAGCTGATCATTGAGGGCCAAGGCGATGGCACACTGACCGAGGTGTGGTTTCGCTCCGGCGGCACCACCGGAAAATCAAAACTCCTTCCGCAATCTGTCAAAAGACTCACTTCCGAGATTCACGAAATAAGCCGCCTGGTGGCGGGAATCCGTCGCATCGTCGCGCTCGTGCCTCTTCATCATATTTACGGATTTATTTGGGGCCCTCTGTTGGCCAGTGAGCTGGCTGTGCCGTTGATTCATGGCCCGGACGCCATACACACGGCTCATCACGGGCTTGAGTCCGGTGATCTGGTGCTGGGCGTGCCGGAATGGTGGCAGTACCTGGAGCGGGGGCGAAACCGCCTGCCCGAGGGAGTCAAAGGTGTGACATCCACTGCGCCCTGTCCGCCCAAGCGGATTGAACGCCTGATGGAAAGCGGGCTCGCATCCATGACCGAGGTGTATGGCTCCAGCGAGACCGGCGGGATTGGATGGCGTGACGATGCCAGCACCGGCTATCAGCTTTTTGCCCACTGGCACAAATACGACGATGACCATCTTCAATCTGAAACCGGAGACACCTGTTCGCTGCCGGATATTGTTGACTGGCAATCGGATCGGCTGCTGACCCCGGTAAGACGTCGCGATGATGCCGTTCAGGTCGGCGGAATCAACGTCTGGCCGGAGCAGGTCCGGTTGTTTATCGAGAGTCACCCGAAGGTTCAGGCCTGCGCCGTGCGCCCGACAGGCACCGAAAGCGGGACTCGCCTCAAAGCCTACATCGTGCCGACAGACCAGGCCGATGAGCGTGTAACGTCAGAGCTGCGGGCCTGGTTAAAAGCCAGCCTTTCTGCCGCTGAAAGACCGATTCATTTAACTATGGGTGAGGTTTTACCCCGTGATTCGATGGGGAAGCTTTGTGACTGGTAGACACGTGGAGCTTGGGCCCGAGGGCATGTCCCTGAGCGAGCTGGAATCGACCGCTCACGGTCTGCCGCTGTTGCTGACTGAAGCGGTTGAACAGACGATCGAACGAAGCCACGATCGTTTGCTCCGTTATGTCGCAGAAAATCGCCGTATCTATGGCGTCACCACCGGATATGGCCCCCTGGCCAATACCATGGTCGGTCGTGATCACTCCCATCAATTACAGAAAAACCTGATTGCCCACCTGAGCGCAGGGGTTGGCGCACCGCTGAGCCGTCTACAGACCCGGGCGACCATGGTGGCTCGGGTCAGCGCTCTGGCGCGTGGGTATTCGGGTGTGTCTCCCGGCGCTGTGCGGTGTCTACTGCAATGCCTGAATCACGATGCCATACCGGTGGTGCCCTCGATGGGAACGGTTGGTGCCAGTGGTGATCTGACGCCCCTGGCGCATATTGCGGGGGCGATGATGGGGCAGGGTGATATGCGTCTGGCTGGCGGTGGTGTAAGGCCCTCGATTGACGTTCTGGGGGAAATCGGCCTGCAGCCCTTCGAACCCGGTGGTAAAGATGCGCTCGCCCTGGTTAACGGGACGTCGGCTATGACCGGGATCGCCGGCATTAACGGCACCGGGGCGGAGCGGGCTTTGCGCTGGAGTACTCTACTGTGTGTCGGGCATGCCGAGGTATTGGATGGTCAACTGGAAGCCTGGCACCCGGCGTTTGGTGATGTTCGTCCGCACCCGGGACAGCAGCGACTGCACCGCTGGCTGAACCAGCTAATCAAAACATCGGATCAGCCATTGCAGGATTCGTATCGGGTTGATGCGGACAGCCTTGCGTATCTGGAGGCGCCGATTCAAGACCCTTACAGCTTACGATGTGCGCCCCAATTACTGGGCGCAGTGAGTGATCAGATAGACTGGCACAACCAGGTGGTCAGCATTGAGCTGAACAGCGTCACGGACAACCCGATTCTACCGGACCGTCTCGACGGGGTGCTTCATGGGGGTAACTTTTATGGCCAACATGTTGCCCTGGCGTCGGATGCTCTGGCTAACGCGGTGATCACCATGGCGGTTCATGCTGAAAGACGGATCGCCCGGCTTTGTCATCCGCGATTGAACAAGAACTTGCCTGCGTTTCTCCAGCCTGAACAAAACGGCCTGCAAAGCGGGTTCATGGGAGTGCAAGTGACCGCCAGTGCCCTGCTGGCGGAGATGCGCACGAAGGCTATACCAGCGTCCATTCAGTCAATCCCCACCAACGGCGATAATCAGGACGTTGTCACTATGGGAACCATAGGGGCTCGCCGCACTCATGAACTTCTGGGGCTGCTTTATTCCTTATTGGCCATTGAAGTGCTGATGGTTGCTCAGGCAGTTGACCTTCGGTTGGAACAGAACCCAGATAACCGGTTTGGAGAGTCGGTTGTCGGATTACTGGAGTGGGTACGTCGTCAGGCACCAAGACTGACTAACGATCGCCCCCTGCATCAGGATATCGAACGGCTTGCTGGGGCCATTCAACAGCCGGGAACGCTGGCAGATCAACTTGGTTTTTCTCATTGAATTGTTATCACCTCTTGGAGATTGAATAAATGAAACGAGTAAGGTTTGAACCCGATGACATGCGCAACGCCATGGCCAGTCTCAGCGATCAGGAAATCGACAACCTGATGTACGGCGCGGTCGAGCTGGACGCAGAGGGCACGATTTTACGTTACAACCTTGCCGAGTCAGAGCTGACCGGCCGCCAGCCGGAGGAAGTCATTGGCCGGAATTTTTTCAATGACGTCGCGCCCTGTACTCGCACCGATGAGTTTTCAGGACGCTTTTTCAAAGGCGTTGAGACCGGCGAGTTCAACGCCGTGTTCGAATATGTTTTTGATCATGAAATGGCCCCAACCAAGGTCAGGATTCTGATGATCAAATCCGTCGAACGGGATAGCTATTGGCTCCTGATAAAACGGAAAATTCTCGATGACGCTGAGAATTAAGGCCAGAGTTAACTAAAAATCAGGCGGCGTTCGCCTTCCGCCAGGCCAGCTCATTTGAGATGGTAGCTTTTGGTTGCAGCATCTCAAAGTTGATATCGGCGATTTCCTTGCCATCCTTGAGCCGTTGGACGAAGTCCTGATTGGCCAGTGCTTTTTTGCCAATGGCCAGAAGGGCACCGGGATACTGAGTTGCAACGTCCGTGTAGTTGGTTTCGTCAATGCCGCCGTTAAGAATCAGATCAACCCCGTCGACTTCCTGGGCGACACTTGCAAGGCTGCCAGGGCCGCTCGCGAAATGTTGACGGTTTACGCCGCCGTCGGTGGTGTGTACAAAGTCGGCTCCGGCGTCCCGGACCGCTTCTACCACCTGACGGAAACCTTCCGCACCTTCGGGAAGTTGGTAGTCAGGATCCGTCACTGTGCCCTGTGATAACCGAATGCCAACCGGGTAGCCCTCGCCAACCGCGTGCCGCACCGCACGGATAATCTCCACGGAAAGGCGCAACCGGTTTTCCAGCGAGCCACCATAGCTGTCTTCCCGCTTATTGAAGTGGGTGCTCAGGAACTGGTTCAGCAAATAGCCGTTGGCGCCATGAATCTCGATACCGTCAAAGCCGGCCGCTTTGGCGTTTTTGGCAGACTGGGCAAACCCGGCAATGGCGGTTTGTATGTCAGCGTCGTTCATGGCTCCCGGGACCTGCCAGACTTTCTGGTCGCCGTAGAAACCGAGTGGGGCACCTTTGGGGGCGATTTCGCTGGGGCCTAATGGTTGATCGGTATACCGGTTTGCCTGGAATTGGGCTCCGGCATGCATGAGCTGGGTGTAGATCTTGCTGCCGGCTGCATGGACCCGCTCAACAATGGTTTTCCAACCTTCAATCTGGGCGTTGTTAATAAGGCCCGGCTGGTTGCCATAACCCTGGCTGGACTCTGTGTCCGTGTAGGTGCCTTCGGTGATTACCAGACCGAAGCCGCCTCTGGCGTAACGCTCATAATGATCAGCCATCAGGGTGTTGGGCGTGCCGTCCGCGTTAGCGCTGGTGCGAGTCATCGGGGCCAGTGCGAAATGATTGGGCATTTCGATGGAGTTAAAGTTTACAGATTGCAGCAGGTCGCTCATCGATACTCCTCATTCGTTGCTAAAGTGAGCGCAGTATCGGTGGGGCCGGCAAATTCTGATAGCGGAGATTATCGACTCAGGTTGTCAGTTTTTTTGAATGATCGTTCTCAAATTGCTTGTAATCAGGAAGACGCCCACAAAAAAGCCCGGATCGTAATACCGGGCTTTGGTATTTTGCCTCATGAGGCATCAAGACTTTGCGGCTCTTTGCTTTATTATTCAGGCGAGGCAGATTCGGTAGCGAACAACGCGCGCCGCCTCTTCCCGGACCCATTCAATTCGGTGGCCGGTCAGCTCACAAAGCGTCTGAAGGTCTTTACGGCCGCTGGGGTCATCGGTCAGGAATTCGACCTGCGTACCACTGGGCAGGTCCCGAGTGCGTTTTTTAAGACGAAGAATCGGGAGAGGGCACACCAGACCAACGGCATTGATCTGATGTACCTCTTGAGGTGGCGTTGATTGCTTAATCAAGCCGCACGTTTTGTTCTGTGGTGTAATGCTCGGCCGTTGACCAGCCCATCTGGTTCAGTACCAGCGGGGCGCAAAAGGCGACCACCAGGGCCAAGACAAAACCGGAAATCATAGCTTTCATGACGCCTCTCCTTTGCCTTGCTTGGCCTGGACCTCTTCAACCCACAGATCGTGGTGCTGGCGAGCCCATTCTAAATCAACCTGACCGTTACCCATGGCATCGAACGCACCCTCCATACCGACCGAGCCGATATAAATGTGAGCAAGGATGGCCACCATCATGACGAAGGCCACTATCGAGTGCCAGATGTTAGCCAGCTGCATCTCTTCGTGGGGCGCCAGGGTGGTTGGGAAATCGGTTCCGATGATGCTGTTTATGAGGGCGAACGTGTCCGCAAACATGAATAGCTCAAACGGAAACAGCAGTGACAGGCCGGACAAAGATACTGAGAAGCCCAGCACCATGACGGTCCAGAAAACAATTTTCTGGCCGGCGTTGAACTTCTTGGCCGAGGGGTGACTTTTGCCGACGAATCCGCCGCCTGCCTTGATCCAATGCCAATCCAGCTTGTTGGGGATGTTGTGGGCGACCCACATGATAAACGTCAGCACCAGACCCAACATGAAGGCCCAGGCGATGTTGTTGTGAACCCACTTGGAGCCAACGGCCAAAGTAGAGTAGAAGTCCGGACCCAGAACCGGTATCAAGAAGCTGCGACCCATCAAAGTGATCAGGCCGGTGACAGCCAAAGCGACAAACGAGCCCGCCAACAGCCAGTGGCCGAGACGTTCAACCGGTTTGAAGCGTTCAATCGTGGTGCCGGCAGGGCCACCGTCGATCATGATTTTGCCGCGTCCAAAATAGAACACGGCCAGCAATACGATGATGGCCACAAGCGCGCCACCGCCATAAGTAATCATCGGTCCCTGCCGTAACTCATACCAGGGCATGCCGCCGTCCTGGATCAGGACATCGACTGCCGGGCCCCGGGCCTGGGTTTGGATATCAATGTCGTTGTAACGAACACCGCGCCAGACCTCGGGGTCCGAGCGTCCGCCCAGGGTCCCTAACGGACCGTCGACCGAATGTGCATTATCGGGGTTGCCCAGGTTTTCAGACCGGAACGACTCGTCGACATCCATTTGAGCCTGACGTGCCATGATATCTTCCAGGGTTTGAGCTCCCCCGGTAGCCGTTCTGTCAACCGTCGGGGCTTCTTGAGCCAAGGCCGGGTTGAGCATCAGCGCCGTCAACGCAAGGAGGACGGCACCGAATATTTTTAAATCCATGAGAGCACTCCAACGGAATCACCAAAAGAATTCTTTGCCACAACCAATTCCGGGGCCCGAAGGCCCCGGAACGATTGGGCCAGTTTAAGCGCCCTTCTTCTCGTAGGCGGTGCCCCATCCCCAGGCGCCGGAACCAAAACCGCGGTTCACAATACGCTGACGATAGATGTCCGCTACTTCGTTGCCATCACCGGCCAACAGGGCTTTGGTTGAGCACATCTCCGCACAGATTGGCAGCTTGCCCTCTGCAATACGGTTGCGCCCGTACTTGTTGAATTCAGCTGTGGAATTGTCTTCCTCTGGACCACCTGCACAGAAAGTGCATTTGTCCATTTTGCCACGGCTGCCAAAGTTGCCCGCTTGCGGGAACTGGGGCGCGCCGAAGGGGCAAGCGTAGAAACAATAGCCACAACCAATACACAGGTCCTTGGAGTGCAATACGATGCCGTCTTCGGTCTGGTAGAAGCAGTCTGTCGGGCAGACGGCCATACAAGGCGCGTCTGAACAGTGCATGCAAGCTACCGAGATCGAACGCTCTCCGGGCTTACCATCTTCGATGGTGACCACGCGCCGACGGTTGATGCCCCAGGGGACTTCGTGTTCATTCTTACAGGCCGTGACGCAGGCATTACACTCAATACAGCGTTCGGCGTCGCAAAGAAACTTTGCTCGTGCTTGTCCTTCAAGTGCCATTTTCTACACCTCTTATTATGCTGGCATGATCGAACACAGGGTGCATTTGGTCTCTTGCATCTGCGTGACCGAGTCGTACCCGTATGTCTGAACTGTGTTTGTTGACTCACCCAGGACGATAGGATCTGCGCCCTTTGGGTACTTGTCTCTGAGATCCTTACCCTCAAGGTGTCCACCGAAGTGGAAGGGCATGAAGACCACGCCAGCGCCAACGCGCTCGGTGATCATTGCCTTCACTTTGATGCGTGCGCCTTCAGGGCCGGAAACCCAGACGTCCTTGCCATCTCTGATGTTCAGATCATTCGCATCGCGCGGATTCACTTCAATGAACATGTCCTGTTGCAGCTCCGCGAGCCAGGCGCTTGAGCGCGACTCATCACCACCACCTTCATACTCGACCAGACGGCCGGAAGTCAGAATGAGCGGGAATTCCTTGCTGAAGTCTTTCTTCTGAATCGACTCATACATTGTCGGGACGCGCCAGAAGTTCTTGTCTTCATAGGTCGGGTAATCTTCGACCAGGTCGCGACGGTTGGTGTACAGCGGCTCGCGATGAAGCGGCACGGGATCCGGGAAGTTCCAGACAATGGCACGGGCCTTGGCATTACCAAAGGGCGCACACTCGTGTTTGATCGCAACACGCTGGATACCGCCGGAAAGGTCGGTTTTCCAATTGGTGTTTGCACCGGCAACCGCGTCAATGCTGGCACGCTCTTCGGCGGTCAGATCTCCGTCCCAGCCAAGGTCCATCAGCATCTGCATGGTGAACTCGGGATAGCCGTCCTTGATCTCGGAGTTTTTCGAGTAGACGCCCTCGGCCAGCAGATTGTCACCGTCGCGTTCAACGCCAAAACGGGCGCGGAAGGTAAGGCCACCTTCGGATACGGGCTTGCTCATGTCGTACAGCACGTGGGTTCCCGGATGGTTCATCTCGGGAGTGCCCCAGCATGGCCAAGGCAGTCCGTAGGTGTCGCCGTCACAGGGCCCGCCGGTGGCACGCAGCGTGGTCCGGTCGAAATGGTGCTGGTTCGCCATGTGCTTCTTCAGACGCTCTGGCGATTGCCCGGTATAGCCGATGGTCCACATGCCACGGTTGAATTCCCGGGTTGTGTCTTCGATATTGGGCTGGTTGCCTTCAATGGCAATGTTGCGGAACATGCGCTCGGTGAAACCAAACTTGTCCGCGAACAGCTTCATGATTTCGTGATCGACCTTCGAGTCAAACAGCGGCTCGACGACCTTTTCACGCCACTGCAGCGACCGGTTGGAAGCGGTGACTGAGCCTGAGTTCTCGAACTGGGTTGTTGCCGGCAGCAGATAGGCTCCGTCCTTCCGGTCGTGAAGCACCGCCGACACGGTCGGGTAGGGATCTACTACCACCAGCAGGTCGAGCTTCTCCATGGCTTCCTTCATTTCCAGCATACGGGTCTGGGAGTTGGGAGCGTGGCCCCAAAGCACCATGGCCCGGGTGTTATCCGGCTGGCCCAGGTTTTCCTTGGCCTCCAGAACACCGTCAATCCAGCGGGATACCGGAATACCTTTTTCGTTCATCATGGCCTTGGACTTGCCGTCCTTGTCCATGGTGGCAAACCGACCCTTCAGGTAATCCAGGTCCTCTTCCCAAACCCGCGCCCAGTGCGCCCAGGAACCGGCTGCGAGGCCATAGTAGCCGGGCAGGGTATCGGCCAGCACGCCAAGGTCGGTGGCGCCCTGGACGTTGCAGTGACCGCGGAAGATGTTTGTGCCGCCGCCCTCTACGCCCATATTACCCAGTGCCAACTGCAGTACACAGTAAGCGCGAGTGTTGTTGTTACCATTGGTGTGCTGGGTGCCACCCATGCACCAGATAACGGTACCTGGGCGGTTGTTGGCCAGAGTCCGCGCAACGCGCTCAAGTTGGCCGCCCGGGGCGCCAGTCACACGCTCGACTTCTTCAGGGTTCCAGCGTTTCACCTCTTCGCGGATGTCATCCAACCCGTAAACTCGGGTGCGAATGAACTCCTTGTCTTCCCAGCCATTCTCAAAGATGTGCCAGAGAATGCCCCAGACCAGCGCAACGTCTGAACCTGGACGGAAGCGCACGAACTCGTCGGCGTGGGCCGCGGTGCGGGTAAAACGCGGGTCACAGACAATCAACGGTGCGTTGTTTTCTTCCTTGGCCTTGAGAATATGCAGCAGCGACACAGGGTGTGCTTCCGCAGGATTACCGCCAATCAGGAAAATCGCCTTGGACTTGTGGATATCGTTGTACGAGTTGGTCATCGCACCGTAGCCCCAGGTGTTGGCTACGCCGGCTACCGTGGTGGAGTGGCAGATACGGGCCTGGTGGTCGACGTTGTTGGTGCCCCAGTAGGCCGCAAACTTACGGAACAGATAGGCTTGCTCGTTGGAGAACTTTGCACTTCCCAGCCAGTAGACCGAGTCAGGGCCGCTTTGCTCGCGGATCTCCAGCATCTTGTCGCCGATCTCGTTGATCGCGACATCCCAGGAAATCTTTTCCCATTGGCCGTTAACCATCTTCATGGGGTATTTCAGGCGACGCTCGCCGTGGCCGTGTTCACGCACCGCGGCACCCTTGGCGCAGTGGGCACCCATATTGAAGGGGCTGTCCCAGCCAGGTTCCTGTCCGGTCCACACGCCATTCTGAACTTCGGCTTCGACCGTGCAGCCGACCGAGCAGTGCGTGCACACGGATTTTTTCATGACGACATCGCCGCCCGATGTTGACGGAGCCGCCGCTTTGACACGGGTGGACGTCATCGACAGAGCCGCTAAACCGCCCACTGCAACACCGGAGGCTGTCAGGAACCCCCGACGATCCATGGTTTTCGCAGCGAGGGATGAAAGTAAAGATCCCGCACGGGAGCCTTTCGCTACCCCGTTGGTTTTCTTCCTTAACATGTCACTTACCTCTCTCTTTTATTATTCTCGTTTTTCCGGCGGTGCGGTCATTCAAGAGCCTTTCGCTACCTTGAATAACTCGCGCATCCTCAAAAGCGAGCCGATTCCAGATATTTACGTGTGTGCTCAGTGTCACGAAGACCGCGGCTTTTGGGAACGTCTTTTACGACGGCCTCGGCTGTGGCGTTCGGTGCAACTGCCATGGCAACGGCAGCTGGAACTGCGGTTGCGGCCATGCGCAAGAAATTGCGACGGCTGTTTTCACGCTTTTGGTTGTCCATAGGACACCTCCACCTGAGTTAAGGGACCGGTAAGATCCCGTTTATTGAAGTGCAAATGCCTCAGCCTCTACATCCATGAACGCCCGACCCAGCGAGCCAACAGGACCATAGAAAATTGCGGTTTGCGCTTTCTCCAAATCGGTAAAAAACAGATTCGCCCACTTTGAAAGGTGCGCGTCATAAAAAGCTTTCTGGGATGACAGTCCGCTGTCGCACTCGAATTCCCCGGTGATGATACCGGCCATGATTTCACACAGGGTGCCCATGTGATCTTCGGGCTCTTTCACTTCGTCGTTGGTTTTGATGCCCCTGGCCCTGAGATCACCCCGCAACGTTGCCAATGGCTTCTCGTTGAGGAATCCAGTCAGGTAATAGCTGGCGTAGGGCAGCAATTCGCCGCGGCCTACGCCGATGAACAGGTTGTTATACTCACGCCTGGCCTCGTCAGGCCTGGTTCGCTTGGCGAGGGCCGCCAGATTTCCGGACGCTGTTCCCAATGCTGTCTCACCACCCTGCAGGGACGCCAGCCCCTGCAGGAGGTCACTCGAAGGTGGATTGCTCAGTAAAACGCCCAGCAGCTGATACATCTGGGCACGGGAGCGTTCTTCGTCAGTGATTGAACGGGGACATTGAACTTCAGCGGTATCGGCCAATGAGTAATCCTTTAGTATTTTGTTTTGGTTATGGCGATATTAATCTTTATACACCGGTGATAAATACGTAGCAACTGTATGCTGAGCGCTAATCGTCGAACCGCATCCTGGGGCGGTAACGAAATGAAGGTTCAACCGCGACCTCTTGCGCCGGTTGCTCAGCAATCGTCTCACGTGGCTCGTCAGGCAGAGCTTCCGGCGCACTTTCGGCCGCCTCTGTTGTTTGGTGCTCTGTCTGACTATCTATCCGATCATCTGTTTGATCATCGCCAGGCTCGTCGGGTTTGTGTGCAAAATCGCCTGTCCGGTCAAAACCCTGTCCCACTTTGTAAAGAGTCTGCACCGCCTTGCCCGCGCCCGCGACTGTGGTGTAATCCTCGTCGTAGTCGTTGAGCCCGTCCAGTACCGCCAGCACCGGGTTGGATCTCCACAGCGAGCGTAGCGCCCGGCGGCGCAACAGCTCAGGAATTTCCTTCCGCATAAAGCCGGTGATGTCAGTGCCAAGTTCAATGGCATCCGGGTTTGGCAAATTGTATTTTTCCAGTACCTCAAGCTCTGGCAGGGCCTCGTTGGCGACCAGTTCCAGCTCTTCGGGGGACTGCTCGGGCTCTGCTGCAGGGACAGGAGCTGCCTCGGCCCCTGTAACGGCCTGGGTTTTCTTTCTTGACCAGCGCTGGAGACGTGATTCTGCCATCAGTGAACTCGCGGTTTCTTGATATTGGTGGGGGCACGATAGACGTCGCTTTGCTGACGGATGCGGGGGTCGCCCTTCCCGTCCTCGACTCCCTCAACATCGATTTCGTCACGACGACGTTTCTTGAACGGCTCCTCAATGTAGTGCTGGTCGATGAACTCTTTAATCCAGGCGGCCAGGGAATCCGGAATCGGCACCGCTTCGACAATGCTTTCGCCGCTGTCCAGGGCGTCCAGCGCCTCATGAGCGCTGGCTGTCACCGTACTAAGGACCCACCCTGACGGCGACTTGCTGGTCTGATCCCTGTCCATGATTACCCAAACCGAAGGAACAGCCATATTCAGGGAAACAAGATAACCTTCAACATCGGCGCGATATAATTCCATTTGCACAGTGCCGGCGTGATAATCCACAACCTCGCCGTCGCGAACAAGCTCTTTCCAGAATGCGTCCGGGGCACCGGCGAAAACAGCAACCGGCTTCCAGATTTCCCGAGCCCACTGAGTAACGCCGGGTGTCCGCCGGACGACTGCGCCAATTTGCAACTCACGCTTCCAGCTTTTGGTATTGCGGCTCATCAACGGCTCTCTATACAACTTTAATGTGGCTCAGCAGCCAACCTCCAAATGACTTCGAAGACCAGAGGCTCAAGTGGCTGACAGTAATTCACGTCCATCAAGATAGCAGAGCGGGTGCTATTCTCCCATTATCCAATTGTCGAATGACGAGAGGGTGTGTCATCCTCATGCGGTAGGATAACCAGCAATTATAAAAATACCTGATAGTGTCAAAATAGAGTCAAAACCCTGATGACGACAAAAAAAACCCTGCTTCTTTGCACCTGCGATCACACTCAGACTTTTAACGCCGAGGCGCTGCAAGCGGCCGCGGCGGCTGAGCAGGTGATTGCGGTGGATCAGCTGTGCGGCACCGACTTGAATTTGGCCGCCGAGCACCTGGGCGGCAATAACGAAGTACTTATTGCCTGTGGTCAACAGGCCGCGTTCTTCGAACGCCTGGGCGAGGACCTGGAAGCTGAAACCCAGCACTCTGCGTCCATGAGGGCAATCGATATCCGCGACCGTGCCGGCTGGAGCTCTTCCAGGGCAAATGCCAAGCGCGTTCATGCCAAACAGGCGGCCCTGGTCGCGGCCGCCCAGCTACCGGCGTCTTCAGCGCCGGTAAAAACCATCGAGTCCAGCGGGATTTGCTGCATTGTTGGCCCCACCGAAAAGGCGGTCAGAATGGCCGAGTTGGTGCAGGACGAGCTGGGTGTCACCTGCATCGTGAGTGATTCCGGCCCGATACAGTTGCCTTCTGCCGCTTACGACCTGGCCAAGGGAAAGTTAACAGCCGCCAGCGGCGCGCTCGGCAATTTCAAACTGGAGTTCGAACGGCTGCAGACTTTGCACCCTGCCGGCCGCGGGGCGCTTGGCTATGGTGAGGTGAAAGCCTCCGCCAGCAGCGAGTGCGACGTGTTTATTGATTTGCGTGGCGGTGAGCCAGCGTTTCCCAGCTATCAAAAGCGCAACGGTTATTTCTGGGCGGATCCGGCCAAATCCGGCGAGCTGGAGCGTATCGCCCTGACCGCGAGGAATCGGGTCGGTGAGTTCGAGAAAACCGTGTATTTTAATCTGGAGCCTTCGCTGTGCGCGCACTCCCGCGCGAATCAGCCCGGATGTACCCGTTGTCTGGACGTGTGTCCGACCGAGGCCATTTTTTCCTTTGGCGAGCACGTGCAGATCGATTCCGATATCTGCGCGGGTTGCGGATCCTGCGCGGCGGTTTGTCCAACCTCTGCCGTGACGATGAACGAGACGCCGTTCGAGGCGCTCACCCAGGTGATTTCCACCCTTGGCAAAGTCTATCGTGAGCAGGCTGAAGAATCCCCGCGTCTGGTGTTCCATACCCTGGGCGCCGGCGGCGACGCTATCGCCAAGCTGGCCCGTTACGGCGCTGGGTTGGCGGACGATCTGATCCCGCTGGGTCTCGAGCACGTGGACCGCATCGGCCACGCTGAAATAATGGCGGCGTTTGGTGCAGGTTTTGCCGAGGTGCTGGTGCTGGCTGACAACGACACCGACCGTGAGGCGGTTACCTCAGAAGTTGAGCTGGCCCAGGCCATGCTTAAAGGCACTAAAAACGCCCCGAGCCGGACCCGGGTGATTGCCGCCGACGAGCTGGATGCCGCTGGCGACAACGCCGGTCGGGTCAGTGAGCCGGTGCTGCTGGTTGGCGGTCGCCGAGATATCACCCGGGTGACCGTCGCCGCGATGACCGCCAAGGTCGAAGAGCCGATTCCACTGCCGGTGGGCGCGCCCTACGGGGCCATCGAAATCAATTCCGATAAATGCACGCTCTGCCTCGCTTGCGTGTCGCTCTGTCCTACCGGCGCCCTGGGTGATCATCCGGACCGGCCAGAGGTTCAGTTCACCGAAAACGCCTGCGTTCAATGCGGCGTTTGCGAGAGCACTTGTCCGGAGACGGCCATTGTCCTCAAACCTCAGCTGGACGTGTCCAAGGCCGCGCTGAGCCCGCGGGCGTTGCATGGCGAGGATCCGTTTGAGTGTATCAAGTGTGGGACGCCGTTTGGCGTTGCCAGCACCATAAACCGAATCGTTGAAAAGCTGGAGAATCAGCATTGGATGTATACCAACTCTGATAACGTGCAGCTTATCAAGATGTGTGACAATTGCCGCGTCAAAGCCCAATTCCACGGGGACACTGCCCCTATGGCGAGCGGCGAACGTCCCCGGATTCGTACCAGCGACGATTACCTGGACAGCTAAATACCCAACAGGATAAGACATGGTTGAATATACTGAGGTTGGCAAACCCAACCTGATTGGTACCGATGCGCCCAGGCCGCAAGACAAGAATCCGAAGGGCATTGATCGCATTATCGCCATTGCTTCGGGCAAGGGCGGAGTGGGCAAGTCGACGGTGGCGTCGAATCTGGCCGTGGCACTGGCCTCCAAGGGCCTGAAAGTGGGCCTGCTGGACGCCGATGTCTATGGCCCCAGCCAGCCCCGCATGATGGGCGTTTCCGGACGCCCATCCAGCCCTGACGGCCATACCATTCTGCCGCTGCGCAACCACGGCGTGACCCTGATGTCCCTGGGCCTGATGACCCCGGATGACGAGGCGATAATCTGGCGCGGGCCCATGCTGATGGGCGCGCTGGAGCAAATGATGAACCAGGTGGATTGGGGTCGGCTGGATGTCTTGCTGGTGGATCTTCCCCCCGGCACCGGTGACGTCCAGATGACCCTGAGCCAGAAGTTCTTTGTGGCCGGCGCTGTAGTGGTGTCTACCCCTCAGGACATTGCCCTGATGGACGCCCGCAAAGGCATCGACATGTTCAACCGGTTGGACGTGCCGCTGTTTGGCCTGATCGAGAACATGGCGTCGTTTGTTTGTGACGGTTGCGGCAAGCAGCACCATCCCTTCGGGTCCGGAGGCGCCAAGAGGGAGGCCGAAAAGCTGGGCGCGCCTTTCCTGGGGGAAATTCCCCTGGATCTGGATATTCGAATCGGTTCGGACGGCGGTGTGCCGATTGTGGTCTCGAAGCCGGAAAGCTTGCAGTCCAAGGCCTTCCAGCGCATTGCCGATGAAATTATCGCCTCTGAGGCCTACGCCCGAGCTATCCAATGATCGAGTCCCCGCATTTTCCGCCGCTCTTAAACGGCGAAGTCGTGCCCAAACACACGGACCCCTTCGATAAGGCCGTCAGTCAGGCCATTGCCGGGGTCGACTCAGGGACGATTTTTTACTCGGAGGCGCGCGAAATCTTGCGGGCCGCTCTGGTGCTGGCGCCGGAGACACCTCTGGAAGAGGCTATTCAGGCCGTCTATGTCGCCCAGATAGGTCTGGCCGAGAGCCTGGGTGCCCTGGCGCCACCGGAAGTGCCGGTGCATTTTCAATGGCCCGATCGCATCAAGGTCAACGGCGCGGTCTGTGGTGGTGTCCGCTTTGCGGCGGATGTGTCAGACCCGACGGCGCATCCAAGCTGGCTGGTCATAGGCATCGACGTGCCTTTCATACCGGTGAACGACGAGCCCGGAAAAAATCCCAATCAAACCTGTCTGTTCGAAGAGGGTTGCAGCGAAATTGAACCCATGGCCCTGCTGGAAAGCTGGTCCAAGCACACGCTCCTGTGGCTGACCTACTGGATAGAGAGCGGGTTCGAACGGGTACATAACAACTGGCGGCCGCGCTGCGACAGCCTGGGTAAAGAAATCGAGCGACCCAGGCCCGGTATCTTCGTCGGGCTGGATGAAAAAGGCCGGATGCTATTGCGACAGGATGTCATGACCGAAACCGTAAGCCTGATTGAATTCGCGGAGCACACATGAAACTGGCCCGAACCCTGCGTCTGGATATATCCGATGAAAATGTTTACGAACTGCCGGCCCCCAGCGGTGAATGGGCCATTTCGGGAGGCTTTGAGTTCTCCAACTGGAGCGAAGCGCAGCTGAAGGCCAAGGCCCGTCAGGCCTTTACTAACGGCTGGTACAGCATAGAATCCGGTGGTCGCGCCAGTTTTGTCGGCGTCTCTAACATCACCGAAGCGGAACTGGAAAAGTTGCGTCAGACTCTGGCCCACACCTTTGTCGAGCGTTACGGCGCGCCGGACTATGAGGCGGCTTACCCGGTGGCCTCCGAAGAAATCGACCAGATGCGCCAGATGTGTGAGGATTTTGAGGAGAATACGCTGCTGATGGTCAGCCGTACCCTGACCGATTTGGGGGTGGAGGAAACCTACCGCTCCCGCGCCCCGCAGGATGCCCCGATGGAGGCGTTCGCGGTGCACGGCGGCTACGAGTAGCTACAGGCCGAAACTGCCGTAGGGCATAAATCGCACAGGGGTGCCCGGCTCTATCTGCTGGGCGCTTTCGTCCAGCTCTACCAAGCCCTCTGACCAAGCCAGCCCGGTTACCCGGCCCGAGCCTTCCGAACCAAACACCTCTACTTTTCCATCCCGGACCCGAGCCCGCAGCATCTCGCTGCGCCCCGGTTTTTTGTTTTTGGTAAAGTTTGCGGGCATGAAATAGCCCTGAGGTTCGAACCACTCGCCCCCGGCCAGCAATGCCATGGCCGGAGCCCCGAAGCGCAACGCGCAGACCCAGGCTGCCACCGGATTGCCCGGCAAGCCCACCACCGGGGTGCCCTGGAACATCGCCAGCGCCAGGGGGCGGCCCGGTTTCAGGGCAATCCGCCAGTTGCTGATGTCGCCGTGGGCTTTCAGGGTTTTCGATACGTGGTCCTCGTCGCCGGCCGAAACGCCGCCACTGGTCAGGATCAGGTCGCATTGGTCGACGCCACGCTTCAGGGCGGCTTCCACGTCTTCGGCCCTGTCCAGCGCATGGCCCAGGTCCACCAGTTTATAGCCAAGTTGTGTGACCAGTGCGCTCAGCATCGGACGATTGGCGTCGTAAATTTGCCAGTCGGTGACCGCTGCACCCACCGGTTTTACTTCATCTCCGGTGGACAGAACGCCGACCCGTAGCTGCTGGTAAACATCGACCGATTCGACACCAACGCTGGCAAGGACGGAAATCTGGGTGGGTGTCAGGCGAGTAGACGCCGTGAGAATCCGGTCCTGCGCCTTTATATCTTCGCCCGCTTGACGTGCGTTGGCTCCGGCTTTCAAGGCGCCGTTGAAATGCAGCTCCCCACCGATAAGCTCGCAGTCTTCCTCCAGGGCCACCGTATCGGTGCCGGCCGGTATCACTGCGCCGGTCAGAATCCTGATGGCGTAGCCTTCCGGTACCTGGCCGGTGTAGGGCTGACCGGCAGCACTGCGGCCTTCCATCAGAGGCATGGCGCAGGGCACCTGGGTCAGCGGTCCCGCGAATGCGTAGCCATCTACTGCCGAATTGCTGCTGGGGGGATGGGCCCTTGGTGCCTGAATGTCTTTGGCCAGTATCCGGCCATTGGCTTCGGAAAGCGGTACCGCTTGATCGACACCCACCACCGGGTGCAAGCGCGAACGCAATCGCTCCAGGGCTTCGTTTACCGGCGTCCAATTTACTCCCGGAGGCAGGGCGAAACAGTCATTGCGAAGCTCTTTCATGATTCCTCCACCAGAGATTTCTCGCGGTTTAGAACAAAATCAGCGATCCCGGCAATGTCACCGGTGTTAAAAACCGGGCCCGGGAAATCTGCGGCGTAATCCGCCGCGACGGCAATGATACCGGCATCATTCGGGTACAGGGGCGCGCGGTCGCACGCCTGCCGGTGCACCTCAATCTTGGGGTGCGAATGGGTTTTGAACCCCTCAACCACAACCCAGTCGCAGGGCCCCAGCCGGCTAAGCAGTTCTCCCAGTGTCGGCTCGTTGGCGCCCCGCAGTTCGTGCATGATGGCGAATCGTTGCCCACCGGCCAGGATGACCTCCTGCGCGCCCGCCTCGCGGTGCTTATAGCTGTCTGTTCCGGGCTGATCCACGTCCACCCCATGGTGAGCATGTTTGATGGAGCTAACGGTTAAACCGCGGCCCGACAGTTCCCGAATCAGTGCGCTGGCCAGGGTGGTTTTGCCACAGTTCTTCCAGCCGACGATACCAATCACATTCATTTTAGATTCTGCTCCGCCCAGGCAAGGTCTTCCGGGGTGTTGATGTTGAAAAAGTCATCTGGCCCAAACACCACCAGGGACTCGCCTTGGGCCTGGGTCCACTGACGAATCTTGCGCACGCCGTCGTTCAGGGCAGACCGTAAATCTTCCCGAAGGTCGACCCGCCAGCGGCCGAAGGTGGGTTGAGGAAGCCGGCCACGTTCGGGGTCTGGCGTCGCCGCCAATACCACCGGGGTCTCGCTTTCGGCCAGTCGTTCCGCCAGATCCAGAGGAAAGGACGGTGTATCCGCGGCGACGCTGATCAGCCACTCATGGCCCTGCTCGGCGGCCCAGTCCATACCTGCCAGCACGCCAGCCAGCGGGCCCGGAAAATCGGCAACAGAGTCTGTTACCACCGGCAGCCCCAGGTCCTTAAAACGGCTCGGGTCGCCGTTGGCGTTCAGCACCACGGCGTCGACCTGTGGTGTGATTCGGTCAATAACCCGGTGAATCAACGAGGTGCCGCCAAGCATCAATCGCCCTTTGTCACCGCCACCCATTCGGTTTGCCTGACCACCGGCGAGAATGACAGCGCACTCACTCATGCTTTGCACCTTTTCGCCGCATTTTCTTGTCGTCATCCGGAATCTGCGACAGGTCCTGATCGAATACCAGTCTGTGTTGGCCGCTGAGGCAGGTGAATTTCTTGCCCCGCATCCGCCCGATCAGCGTTAGCCCGACCTGCTGAGCAATATCGACACCCCAGGCGGTGAATCCTGACCGGCTGATCAGGGTGGGGATGCCCATAAGGGCTGTTTTAATGACCATCTCAGAAGTCAGGCGGCCCGTGGTGTAGAGGACTTTGTCTGCAGCGGAAATACCGTTCAGGTGCATCCAGCCAGCGATTTTATCGACGGCGTTATGGCGACCGACGTCCTCCATGTAAGCGAGGACCTCAAGCCCCTGGCACAGGGCCGTGCCGTGAATGGCGCCGGTTTCCATATACAGGCTGGGGGTGTGGTTAATCTGGTAAGAAAGGTCATAAAAGGTACTGGTGTGCACCGGTGTGTCTGGTAATTGCAGCCCGTCAAGCCCGGCCATCATGTCGCCGAATACCGTCCCGACAGCGCAGCCGGAAGTGCGTGTTTTCTTTTCCAGCTTGTCCTCAACATCGGTCAGACCGGCGGTCCGTACCACAACGACTTCCAGTTCCTCGTCGAAATCAATCCCGGTAATCGGGTTGGACTCATTGAGCATGCCCTGGTTCAGCAAGAAGCCCAGCGCCAGATACTTCGGGTGGTCGCCGATGGTCATGGCCGTAACGATTTCCTGACTGTTCAGGTAGATGGTCAGGGGTCGTTCTTCGATGACGCTGATCGCCTTCGATTGGCCGTTTTCATCGACACCCTCGACCTTGCGGGATAACCGGGGGTCGGTGGGGTTGGGTAAAAGGGTTTCAATCATCATGTTGATTCAGTCCTGCCTGTCCAGCCTGGCTGGCGTTCGGGAAAAATAGCTGTTGACCGTTGACTCTAAAGGCGCCGATGGCGGCTTGCCCGGTTTCAGACAACAACCACTGGGCAAACTGCTCCGCCGCGTCATGGTTTGTAGTAGGGCACTTTTCCGAACTAATGGGAATAATGCCGTATTGGTTGAAGAGGGCGGGCTCATCTTCAAATAAGATGATGCTGTCCTGTTTGTTGGCAAATGCGACCCAGGTTGCTCTGTCGGTCAGCACATAGGCACCAAGGCCTGCACCAATGTTGAGAGTGGCGCCCATGCCACTCCCGGTTTCAAGATACCACTGGCCGGATCCAACGTCAGGGTCGACGGCAGCCGCTTGCCACAATGCGCGCTCCTTTTTGTGTGTTCCCGAATCGTCACCACGCGAGGCAAATTTAGCGCGGGCCTGTTTGATGCGCCGCAAAACGTCACTTATATCCGGAGCGCCCGCAACGTTCGCCGGGTCCGCTTCGGGCCCAACGATCACAAAGTCGTTGTACATCAGATCGCGGCGGTATTCGCCATAGCCTTCCGCCACAAAGGTTTCTTCGTCCGGCCTGGCGTGAACCAGCAGCGCATCGCCATCACAGCGCATGGCGTTTTTGATGGCTTGCCCAGTGCCCACGGCGACAATGTGTGCCTGAATACCGGTTTCCTTCTTCAGTAACGGGAGCAGATAAGTGTACAGACCACTGTTGTGGGTCGATGTGGTGGACTGGACCATGACGGTTTCTGCAACCGCATGGGTGCTTAATGCAAGCGCCATCACAATAATGAGATGTTTCATGGCTGCGTTCCCGGGCATTCGTTTACAACACTATTTCACCGGCTAGAAACGCTTTCGCCGACGGAGTAACGGGTGTTTTAAAAAACGGGCTCGCCGGACCATGCTCGGCCACCTGTCCATGGGACATAAATACGACATCGTCTGCCAGACGTCGAGCCTGACTTTGGTCGTGGCTGACCAGAACAATCTTCGTTCCTTCGATGCTCTGGGCTTTGACCAGCGATTCGATTAACAGAACCGATGCCGGGTCCAGACTGGCCGTTGCTTCATCCAGCAACAACAGGGCAGGCTTGCTTAACAGGGCGCGCGCGAGCGCCAATCGTTGTTGTTCTCCGCCGGATAGCATACGAGCCGGCTGGTGAGCGCGATCAGCCAGATGCACCGCCTCCAGCGCCTCGATCAGTTGCTTTGGCCTGGATCTGGCATGCCTGGGTGCCGCAAAGGCGAGATTCTGAAGCGCTGTTCTTCGCAGCAGAACAGGATGCTGGAAAACCATGGCCTGGCGATGGCCGCTGTCAGCCACGCTCAGTTTGCCCAGCGTTATCTGACCCCGGTCCGGCTCTATCAACCCATGCAAGCACCGAAGCAGTAAGGTTTTTCCCGCGCCATTCGGCCCCATAATCACCGTAATTCCGGGGTCTTCGATCGTCAGGTTTACAGTGTCCAGCACGGCCCGGTTGCCTTTGGTCAGTTGCAGGTTGTTGATTCGTATGGGCAGAAGTGAATCAGGCATATTGACGCTTCCCGGCCTGTTCACGCACCGCGATCACCAGTGCATTTACCAGCAAGGACAACGCCAGAAGCACGGCGCCAAGGGCCAGTGCGAGGGTCAGGTTGCCTCTGGATGTTTCCAGCGCAATGGCGGTGGTCATCACTCGGGTGAGGTGATCAATATTGCCGCCGACGATGATCACTGCGCCAACCTCGGCAATGGCCCGACCGAAGCCGGCCAGAATGCAGGTGGTCAGTGCATAGCGTGCATCGACCAGATAGGCCACTATCGCGCGGCGCCCGGTTATACCCAGGGAGTGAAAGGTGTCGCGGTACTCCTGATGAAGGTTTTCAATCACCTGATTCGACAGGGCGGCGATAATCGGCGTGATCAGTATCATTTGGGCGACAATCATGGCAGTGGGTGTGTACAGCAACTGCATCCAGCCGAGCGGCCCGGACCGCGACAACATAAGATAGACGATCAGACCCACGACCACAGGGGGCATGCCCATCAGGGCATTCAGCACAAGGATGGAGAGCTTGCGCCCCGGAAACCGGGTGATCGCAAGCCAGGTTCCCAGAGGTAAGGCAATAACCGCGGCGACCACCAGCGCAATCAGGCTGACCTGGATGGACAGCCAGAGAATTTCAAACAGGTCCGGGTCGAGCGTAGTGATCAGTCGGAATGCTTCTGCCAAAGCGTTCATGGGTGTATGCGGGGCCCTGCAACAGTGAAGCGGAGATTGAACGTTGTTTGCCGCAGATTCGCAAGGGTTTGAGGTAGAGTCAAACCGGTTGGGTCGCTGTGGCTGTTCCGGTTATTACCTCATCAGCCGGATGAAGTGATACCCTCTCCTAACACTACTATTTGCGCGAACCAGGCTGAACGCCGACACTCGGCAGGCCACGCTTAAACCGGAGTCTGAGTCTCACCCATGAGAGTTATTATTCGTTATTTTTTCCGCACCCTTCGCCTTGTCCTGACACCTTTTATGCTGCTTGGCGAAAAGCTGACCACGCCGAAGGCTCTGGTACGCAGCGCCGAGCAACAGGCTCTCGCCGACGAAGCCAGCAAGCAGCTCGCTCTGTACCAGTTCAACGCCTGTCCGTTCTGCATGAAAGTACGCAAGGAAATCGCCCGGCTTGGTCTGAATATAGAAACCCGCGATGCCCAGCATGACTCGGAGCATCGCGCGGCGCTGGAGGCAGGCGGCGGGCGCGTTAAAGTGCCGTGCCTGAGGATTCATCAGGACGACGGCAGTGACCGCTGGCTTTACGAATCCGCCGAGATCAAGGCGTGGCTTCAAGAGCGATTCGAGCCTGCCTGATTGAAGTGTTAACGCATTGCGTCAACTACTTCATCGGGCGTCAGACGACGTAGGCGTCCATGTTCTTTTTGAGCTGATCAGCCAGTTCTTTGAGCTGCTTGCTGGCTTCACTGGTCTTTGACGCCTGCTCGGTGGCTACATCCGTGCTTTCCTTGATGTGCATAACGGACTTGCTGATTTCCTCAGCCACCTGACTTTGCTGCTCTGCAGCGCTGGCCATCTCGGTGTTTTTATCGGAAATGGCGCTCATCGAATCTGTAATCCGATCCATCATCTCCCCACACTCTTTCGACTGGGTACTTATTGTGCTCGCCAGGGCTTCGGTCATGTTCATTTTATCGGAGGCCAGCGTGGATCCGTCCTGCAGCTTGCTCACTTGATCCTGAATCGACGTTACAGACGACTGGGTTCGCGTCGCAAGTGTGCGCACTTCGTCCGCAACCACTGAGAAACCTCGGCCATGTTCACCCGCCCGCGCAGCCTCGATTGCAGCATTCAGTGCCAGCAGGTTGGTCTGCTCGGCGATATCATTAATCATGGTCAGAACGGTCGTGATCTCGTTACTGAACGTCTTCAGGTCTTGAACGGCTTTAACAGAGGCCGAGATCATTTCGCCTTGCTGGCCGATTTCCTTGATCGTATTTCTGAGCAGCGCCTGGCCTTCGCTTACCTGGGCAAAGACCTCTCTGGCCGACTGTTCGGCTTCAACCGCACTTTGCGATACGGTCCCGGCGGTTGACGCCATCTCATGCATGGCGCTGGCGACTTGCTCAGCCTGTTCCCGCTGGTTCTCAACGGCCAGGCGAGAATCGTCGGAAACCATGGCGAGATTGGCCGACTCCTTTGACAGATCGGCCGACGCCGATGTGACATCTTTGATAGTCTTTTGAAGTTTGGCCAGAAGCTTGTCGAACCCATTTGCCATGCGCCCGAGTTCGTCTGTGCGGGTGTAATTGAATCGCACCGTAAGATCGCCTTCACCCTCCGCTATATCTTCGACCGCCTCAACCATCGTTTGCATTGGTTTAAGAATCGTCAGATTCAAAAGCACCGCGATAATGATCATGAGAATGACACCGGCACCAAGAATCGCGGCAGCGGCCATCAATGAACGCGACAAAACCTGCTCGGACACTTCGTCATTCGAAATGCCCGCAACGATCTGGTAACCCCATGGTTCGTAATCTCTTGATATCAGCGACCAGCTGTCCGCATTCTCATTTTGGAGGGCATCGGTTACCAGGTCACGATTCACAGTGTCACTCTCGGTGTTCATGCGAACTTCGCCACTGTCATCAATCAGTGCGACGAATCCGTTATCCAAGACCTTTGCCCCGGCAATAGAGGTTTCGAGTACGGACATGTCTGCGGAATAACCGACGTACCAGATACCGACGACGTCACCTGAATTGTCGAGAATAGGGGAATAACCAGTCAGGTAGGGATTGCCAAGGATATTGATCTTTCCGAAGAACGATTCTTTGGCCATGATCTGGTTATAGGCCGCTCCACCCGGGGTCAGGATCGTGCCCGTTGCACGCGAGCCATCACCTTTCTTGACGTTCGTAGAAACCCGGACGAAGTCCTGGCCTGCTCTCACGAACAAGGTCGCGGTGCCACCCATATCCTGCGTCAGACCGTCGACAAGCTCGAACCGGTTGGCCTGTCCCTGGCCGCCGAGTAAAAGATTGGGGACGGTACGATCGCCGACCTGCACATTGCCGCCGAGTTCGGCGGTTCCCAGAGCTTGTCCGCGTTTTTTGAGAACTTTCATGCTCCCGTCAACGCGATCCATCATGATCGAATGCGTCGTGTTTAATAGCTCATAAACGGCGAGCTCCGCGGCGTTGGCCTGATCGCTTGCGTTATTGACCAGTGTCGAACGAGTAGAGTTCACCGTGAATACGCTGGCAAGAACGACCAGAGTCAGGATAACCCCAAGAACACTCAGCAAAAATTTCAGACGAATCGACATAGTTCTTTTCTCAATTTTGGCCGATAGCAAGATCCCAAACGCCGCTGCACTGGGAAAGCGAAAATAATATTGCCGACAGGTAATGTTAGCAAGACTAATAATGTCCTATCGGCGCGTTCAGGGAAAGCTTAAGGGCACCGGCTAAAAAGGCTGCCTATAGCGGGCTCACCGTAGACGGGTTGCCGTTCGATGTGTCGGTGTCTTCTCTAACGTCGGCCGAGTGAAATGCCGTAATGGGACAAGCTTTGTCCGAGCTGAATCTGCCGCGATTGCCATTGGGCCAGCGCCTCGTCGAGCGTTGAATTTGCCTGGATCGCATCGGCAAGAGAACCGGCGTCTGCAGCCGCCTTTGCGGTCCCGGCCGCGGTGTGGGGACGAACGATAAACGCCGCGTCACCCAGCAGGCATGCCCGGCCAAACACCATTTGAGGCACTGCGATGTCGATTATCGACTGAATGAAAGGGTCGGGCGTCGCCTGAACGAGTTCAGCAAATTTCGGGTGAACCTCTGCGGAGGCTCGGGAATGTATCTGCGCGACCTTGTCGTCCGTAACCCTTCCTGCGGACAGCCCTAGGCTATGAATGCGCCCGGTTCGATCCGTTAGCAAAGAATCAACGTCTTTGGAGTCCGGCGCATCAACGTACCAGACCCAGTTCAATCTTCGACGCCCGGGGGTCGTGTCCGCATTGTCGCCCGGAATCAGGTAGGCAAGAATATGCCCACCGGATCGCGCTTCACAAAAGGTAAAGCGTTCAGCAAAAAAAGAAGCCAGGCCCGGCGGCGCGTCTTGCTCCAACAGTGTCCCCCGCCAGGCAATGTAGCCGGCGTATTCGGGCTTTATATCGGGAAGTAGGTGCCGCCGGGTTGCCGAGCGTACTCCGTCGGCGCCGATGAGAAGGTCTTTCTGAACCGAGCTCTGGTTTTCAAAATTGAGGGTTGCAAGGCCCTCGCTGAGGTCAAATCCAGACACGGATGATCCGGAATGGTATTGCTCATTTCCAAATGTGACTGCGAGCGTTCGGTGAATCGCTTGCCAGGATGTAAAACGTTGTGGCATCCGCTGTGATGCGCCACTGCCGCCGCCGGGCTGCAAGATCACTCGGTGTGAGCACCCGGTTGTCGGAAGCGGTGGGGCGCCGTTACTTTCGAGCAGGGATGAGAGTTCATTCTGAACAACGATGCCAGTACCACGGCTGTTCATCGCGCCACTCGTTCGCTCGTAGATTGACACGTCGCAGCCGATACGGCGAAGACTCACACCGGCGCAAAGCCCCCCGATCGATCCACCTATTATCCCGACACGCAACGAATTGCTTTTGCTATTCATAGAGGTCATTGCGCCTTCGAAAAGAGTCTTGAGGAATCTCTAGTAACATGGTTTTACTCCGTTTGCAGGCGCTTCATTTGAGGTAGGGTGCGCGACCAATGCCGATAAATACGCGCACGGGTTCTACTCAGTTACTGCGGACACTTCTGAAAAGGTATCCGATGGGCTTCCATCCGCCGCCCTGAGCGGCCCCTGTTTATGGCAGCGCTGGATCACCTACCCACGCTACCCTAAGTACCCCTTTTGGGCATTGCAAAAAAGGTCCGCTTTCCAATGATTTCGACGCCGTGACTACAAAACAAATCTTTTCAGATAAGGGCCTACCCAATCCGCTATTCAGAAACAAAGCACGCTGAGGTCGCAAAGCGAACATTCAGATTTTGGACAATGCCTGCGTTGACCGGCGCCCCTCAGATACCTGCCAATGGCCATTTATTTTTCCTCTACTCATTTGCTGGTCATATTCTCGTCGGCGGCGCGCAGCCCCGAAGATCGCCCGCAGGCAAGCTGAGTACATCATTTTCCCTACCGCTCCAAGCGGGTTCTACCCCAGCGAAACAGAAGTGGGGGATTCACAGAGCGTGCGATTCCCTATCACCGGTCAAAATTGGCCAAGGTGTAATCGGTCATCGCAGCTTCGACTGCGGTTTTTGTGTTTTGCAGCACCACGTCGGCCTCCATAGCTGCGAAGATCTCGCCATAGTCTTTAACGTACAGCACCGTCGAGTCGGAGTCTTTTTTGCCAAACTGAACGGCGAGGGAAAAGACGGAGGTCTGGTCGACGTCGAGGCATCTGACGCTGACACTCAGGTGGACGTCCCCGCGGCGTCCTGGCTTTGGCTCAACTTCCGATTCCTTAATGACGCTTGCCACGGCGTCTTTTAGCTCGCGCTCCGTAATCACGCAGGCATCTTCCTCAAAACGGGCAACGTAACCCAGGGTGTTGGGATCAGCCTTTTCAAGCGCATTCATGTACCAGGATGGCGGGAAACCGCCATGGGCCACGTTGGTGACCAGGAGCAGCGCGAGCACGCATAAATTTAGCCGGGAAAACATCATTGAACTCCAAATCTTGGATAGAGACTGATGTTTTAACCAGTAACTCGCCTTTAGGCAAGGCCACCAGATAAACTCCCCGCGATCTTGCTCTGGGCGAATCAGGCTTGCGCACCATCACCTTGGCTATAAAGCTGTCTTTGGACTTAAGCACCTGACAGACCATGTCCAGCGCCAGCTCGACCAGATACGGCGTAATCGTCAGTCCGGACACTCAGAATCAGGCGCATGCGCGATTGTTTTTGTCTACAAGCATGTGCTGAAACGGGGATGTTTACAGAAGGACAGCTGCAGATCCTGAGCGGCACCTCTGATTCGCTTTCCAATGTTTGCTGCGGTTAGCATATGATGCCAAAACTAGATATTGGAGCTTTTCGGACTGCGTACCCCCGCCGCCGCCCTCAGATGCACTGAAAACGTGACTCCACTGGAATATCTGGCGTAACACCAACGGAAGGAAAACGCTAATCAGCTGGGTAACTAAAGCAGGGAAGTTGGCAAAGTATACAGCCGCCTTGGCTCGTGCCCGGCACTCATGACGTGAAGGCAACAGTCATTTTGTTGTTCATTGCTTAAGTGGGTCAGAAGGGTGGACACAATTTGGACACAGGCAATAAAAAAGGACCTGCGATTTCACGCAAGTCCTTGAAAAATATGGCGCGCCCGAGAGGATTCGAACCTCTGACCTCCGCCTCCGGAGGGCGCCGACACTACCCGACAGCAAGCGGTTCTAATCGACCAAAAATCTGCATGATCAATTACTTACTCCAAAAGTAAGCACTATAAAAAATCCCTATAAAACAGTATTTTGACCGATTAACGCCGATTTCGGGCACAAGACTGATAGGATTTGGAAGTCCGGAAACAGGACATTTGATCGGTGCCCCAAGTTAGCTTTTGGTCTTGATGATGAGTAGTTTACGCTCCCATGGTCCATCCGCAACTGTTAGGTTTCGAGTGTCCCGAAATCGGACAGTGACGAGGTCGTTGGCCTCTTCTAATCGTTTTCGTGAATTAACGGTAGAGGCGCTCACTGGGTTTCCTCGCGGCTATTTTGACGCCAGAGCATCGGTCTGTGTAAGACTGGCTGCCCGGTGATACAGTGTTTAGTATTATTTGGATGTATTGAGTCGCAGAGGGAACAAGTTGAGCTTGCATAATCAGGACGTCGTCACTATATTCAGTCTCAACACACCCGCCATGCCTATGCCTGCCTCGGCAGTCACGCACAAATCGAGCGGGTTTTTTTATGCCTGGGGGAAACAGGCATGATGCAGTTCACGAAGCCCGCCATAGATGTCTCGCAACAGATTCAACTGCTGAAGCACCGAGGGTTGCAGATCAACGATGAGGAGCGCGCAGTCCGCTTCCTTGAGGTCGTCAGCTTTTTCCGGCTCACTCCCTACATGCGACCATTTCAAATCCCCGGTGACGACCATCGATTCGTTGAAGGCGCTGGTTTTCGTAACCTGAGCCACCTTTACAGCTTTGATAGACGGTTGCGTTTGCTCGTAATGGATGCCGTCGAGAAGGTAGAGGTTGCTGCCCGCGCGATGGTCAGCAACCACATGGGACCGAAATATGGCGCGCATTGGTACCTCGACGCTCACTTGTTCAAGGGGCGATATAAACATGCTCAATTGCTGCAGACAGTTCGAGGCAAGCAGCAGGATGAGCGACGAGATTATGAGCGGGAGTGCGCCCGAATAGAAAAGTTGGCCCAGACCTCCGCCAAACGAAAAACGGAACTCGAAGTCAAGCGCTCGAAGGAAAGCTATGCCCGACACTACGGGCTTACCTATTCGGAGCCAGAGTTGATGCCGGGCTGGGCTGCCCTCGAAGAGCTAACAATGGGTGCTTTATCTCACTTGTACGCAGGCCTTGCGAAGGACGCAGACAGAAAAGCCATTGCGAGACGCATGGATCTCCCTTGGCCATTGCTTCAATCGTGGCTCCATACACTGACGATAGTCCGCAATATTTGTGCTCATCATGCCAGGCTTTGGAACCGCGAGCTTGGCATCAAGCCTGAATTACCCAAAAAGGCCTCGTTTCAATGGCCGGAGTCCCTGACTCGCCCTCGCCATAATGTTCGGGTATATGTCGTGATGTGCATGCTCAATCACTTGATGCGCAAGGTCAGCCCTGATGCGAGTTGGCATCAACGAGTGAAAGGGGTGTTTGATGAGTTCCCTGACGTGTCGGAAGAGGTTATGGGATTTCCGACTGAGTGGCGGAGCGATGTATTTTGGAGCTGAGGACCGGCACAACTGGGTAAATCAGTTTCGGATAGAAGCCTGGGTATTCTTTACAGAACAGAGTGCGCCAGCCGGATTCGGATACAGCCCGTGAAAAGAGCAATAACTAGTTGGCACACTTTGATGTTAGTCAACGCCTTAGTGCTAATCAATGCAGCGACGAATGCTGCAACTAAAACAGAAATGTTTACATGATGACCAGAATGCAACGTCCTACCCCTTTGCTGAAACAGGAAGCATCCAGCCTGGTGGTGAATCAAAGTCACACGACCTCCCAAGCGATGGACTCTACTCCAGATCCCTGACGGGACTGTACCCCTACCGGCAAGCCCCGGTGCAAGCGGAAAGACCAACCGCCTGCACCGAGTGGATTGTTGTGCGAATAAGTTAATGAAACGTTTCGTCCTCCGGCAAAGGTTCACTTTGTCTATCCAGCAGTTCACGCATATTGATAACGAAGAAGTGGGGTTCCCATCCTAGAGCAGTAAAAAAGTCCGCTTTCCAATGGGTGCTACCACCGTCATGACCCTGATCCAGTCAGCGAAGCTGAATGGGCATGATCCAAGTTCTTACCATTCACCGCTTCTCTCCACGGTCTTCCATAAAATCTCCTGAAACGCCTTCTCCGTCAAACCAGGCATCCCAATCTTTTGGGTCAGTCGCGGGATCCGTGGGTCGCTCGAATTTCTTTACCGAACCTTTCAGTCTATCCAGGGGATCCAACTCTTGGGCGAGAGGATCTGCCAACTCGTCCGCGTGGGCTCCGCGGGGATTCAGGTCTTTGAGTAGTTCTTGTTCTGTTGGTCGTTTCTTTTTCATGGGAACCTCTCGCTTCAAGATCATCTTCCAGTGTATCAAACGGGTAGATCCATAGATCCAACAACAACGTCAGGTTCAAGATGAGATCATGGGACGGTTACTTGGAGAGACATCCAGGCCCTGCTAATAGCCGATCTCGTCGCGGCAAAAAGGTCTGCTTTCCAATGGAAGCAACTGCCGTATAGTCAGAATTGACCCAACCGAGGCAGGCAGCGGTTGCGCCTGAGGGGAGCAGGTCAGTCGCTCTTCCTGCAGTTGGGCTGTCGTCACTCTGGTGAATATTTCCGGCTTGAACAAGATCTGATCAATTAGCTGGAGCCTGGGCAGAGCCTTTGGACACAGCGTGATGGTGGTAGGCTCATTTCAACTTATCCTCAAAGGCCTGTAGGTCCTCTTCTCGCCAGCGAGTAGTCCCGGGAGCGAGTTTAACGGTCCCCTCTTTTACCCAGCGCCAAATCGTCGCCCGGGAAACCTTATAGCGCAGACTGACTTCGATGACGTTGTAAAACATGGCTATACCTCCTTTTCGAATACCGGACCAAACCTCCATCCCTTTTTGAGGGCAGATTCAGGGTTCACGCGAGGGCTACGTATGCTGCAAGGTATCGTGACCCAATTTAGTTAATGCGCATGTCGGGTCGCAGTCTTTGAACGCAAGGGCCGATCATATCTTGAAATGTGTCAGAAAAAGTGTTAGTTTTTCTGACATCCGTTTAGAGATGAGTGCTATGTCCGTTACAGAGTCCGTTCAGCGCCAGATCACCAAAATCCCGCAAGGTGAACCTTTCACCAACAGCCGTTTCCTGCAGCTGGGATCGCGCGCTGCTGTCGACAAGGCTCTGTCCAGGCTCGTAGAAGGAGGCGCTATCCAGCGGGTCGCACGCGGGGTTTTCGTCAGGCCCAAACAAAGCCGGTTTGTCGGGAATGTAATGCCGGATGTTTCTCGTGTGGTTCAGGTGATCGCGAAAGACCACGGTGAAACCATCCAGGTGCATGGTGCCGAAGCGGCTCGTCGTTTCAAGCTCAGTACCCAGATGCCAACGACACCGGTTTATTATACCAACGGCCCTACGCGAGAGATTCGAATCGGGAAGCTCAAGGTGAAGCTGGTGCATACCAGCAGCCTGAGAAAGCTTCAGCATGCAGGAGAGAGACCTGGCTTGGCGCTTTCCGCACTTTGGTACCTGGGCAGAGATAATATCAATGCAGAAGTCATGCGGCACATTGAAGAAGGGCTGAGTGAAGAAGAGTTCGAAACACTTCGGTCCTCAAGAATGCCTGCCTGGATGAGCGAGGCGTTCACGCAGTATAAGGCAGGTGGTGCCCATGCCTGAGCAGGCGTTTCTTGATCTGGCTGCTGAAGAACAAAAGGAAATCCTTCAGACGTTAGCGCCCCAGCTGGCTCGCAGCGCCTCGGTGCTGGAGAAGGATATATGGGTTTGCTGGACCTTGCAGGCGCTGTTCTCCATGCCGGGCGCCCACCCGATGGCCTTTAAGGGAGGAACATCACTGTCAAAGGTTTACGGTGTGATCGATCGTTTTTCTGAGGATGTAGACATCACGCTGGATTATCAGGCCTTCGAGGAGAATTTCGATCCATTCGCGGAGGGAGTGAGCCGCACTAAAACCAAACAGTTCAGTGAGCGACTCAAAGGCTATGTTCATGAGTATGCGAATGACGTAGTCGCTCCCTACCTCAACGGTGAGTTGGCCAAATTACCAACGGCTGACCAACACGCCGTGGAGGTAGATGAAGGTGGCGAAAAGATCTGGGTTACCTACCCGTCGGTTCTGGAGGGTTCAGACGAATACATCCGGTCGCAGGTGCTCATTGAACTGGGCGGCAGAAACGTTATCGATCCCAACGAAACCCATACGGTCTCCCCATACATCGCAGAGTTGACTGAGGGACTTGTCTATCCGAGCAACGAGGTAGTGGTTCTCTCTCCGGAGCGGACGTTCTGGGAAAAGGCCACGCTCATCCATGTCGAATGTAACCGGGACAAGCTCAGAGAGAGTGCCGAGCGGCTATCCCGGCACTGGTACGACCTGGTCATGCTGGCAGAACACCACACAGGGAAATCAGCCATTAACAACAGGGAGTTGTTCGAAGAAGTTGTGCGGCATAAAAAGGTATTCTTCCATACCGGCTATGCGGATTATGACGCTTGTCTGGAAGGCCACCTGAAGCTTCTGCCGGAGGCCGGGACTTTGAAAGGCCTGCGCGGTGACTACGAGAAGATGGTTGCGGCAGGGATGATGTATTCGGCGCCCCCAAGCTTTGATGAGATTGTAGAGTTGATCCGGAGCCTCGAATCTCGTGTTAACCATGCGCGATGAATCTGGGGCTCTGATAATGACACTGGCCTAAACCAGCCTCGTCGAGGTCTTTCGGATGCAAGTGTTATCAATGCTTTGGCAATGTGGCCGTGTGGCGATTGAGTTTAAGTTATCAGTGGCTTGTCACGTTGCCGCACCGACACAAGGTCATCATTGCCGGCAAGCATGACCAGGGGTCCGAAGACCAGCCGGAGACAGCCAGGCACCCGAGAATGCTACGGCCCCCAGTTCTTCAACGCTAGCACTTGTGACGAGCGGTACCGCCCAAGCAATGTTCCGATCGTCGTGGATCTTTGAGTGGCGCTGCTCAGCCCCATGGCTTTAGGTCCGTGAACGCTGGTAAATTGGTGGAAGACAGGTCGATTGGGAGAAGCCGCAATGGGCACGAAACGAATCCATGAACAGCAATTGCTGGAGGGTCTCAACGCTCATACCGCTCATGCCGATGCGCTGGCGGAACCGTTGCCTCGGGAGCTTGATCCGCTTGAGCGACTCAAGGGCTCCGTCACGAAGTCTGAGAGCCCCATGGATGGTTGCTGGGATTACGCCGGTGAGGAAGGCGTGGAATCGGACGAGCTTCTGAAAGCCTATGCCAAGCCGGTTGCGGAGCATAACGAATCCGACTCTGAGAACTCCGAGGGCTGAACCGGTAACCATGTGCGGCCGCTTTGTTTTTTACACACCACCGAATCTCCTGGCCCAGCGGTATTGGAGCCAGCCCGGAGAGGTGATAACGACCAGGCCCCGCTATAACATTGCGCCCGGCACCGACATTCTTATGGTCTGTTTGCGTGAAAACAACACGCCGTGTTTTGAGCAAGCCCACTGGGGTTTCCGCCCAGCCTGGGCCACCGGTAAGGCGCCGGTCCCGATCAATGCGCGAATCGAGTCGCTGAATTCGCCGTACTTTCGAGCAGCGTTTAATCAGTACCGGTGCGTGATTCCGGCCAACGGCTGGTACGAATGGGAAAAGACCGGCCAGGGCGGCAAGGTTCCCCATTACATCACCAGTGCAGAGCTGGGCGACAACGAATCACTGTTTCTGGCAGGGGTCTACACACCCACGGGTACGGAAGGCAGCTACTGTGCGGCCGTCGTTACAGAGCCCGCTGCCGAGACAATCCGACACATCCATGACCGCCAACCGGTGCTGATTCATCCGGACTCTCTGGATGACTGGCTGGATTCTGGAAAAGAAGGAAAAGCGCTCAAGGGCCGTATCAAACGGACCGCCTCAGAACATTTAGCGTGGTGGCCGGTGTCGAGCCGGGTCAACCGTCCTGTCGATGACGATCCGTCACTAATCGAGCCCGTGGAGTCGTCATAGGCTGTTGGTGATTGAGAAGACCAGCAAACCTGACTGGCGACGCGACACTGCAAGCAATCCGTTTTACCCACTGCGTAGTAATGTACCCGGCATCGTCGGTGCCTGTTCATCAATCAAGAGGTAATGATCCCAACCCATGGCCATCAGTTTTTACGACAAAGGTCAGCTGTCTTCCGGATTTCACGGCTGGCGCGTGGTCGCCACCGTTCGGGGCCGGCGCTACCAGAGATACTTCAGCGTGAATCGCCCGCCACCTCAGATGGATGAGGCGCTTTGGCACCACTACCAGCACCTTCGGGCCCGTTATTACGAAGCTCGCTGGATGGCCAGATCTGCCGCCGTGCAGTACATCGATTTCATCCGAACAGAACATCCGGGTACGCACCCGCACCGGGGTGTCGGGTTTCACGGCATCACGCTGGGCATCGGCCGCGGCAATCGCTGCCAGAGCGATCAGTGCTATTTCTCCGTCAACGTTAAAGGCCGGCCCACGCGGGTCTGGATCCATCAGGATCGAACCCTCACCGAGGCCTGGCACCGGGCCGTGGATCTGTGGGGGGAGGCGTTCGACATCCGGCCCAAGGACATTGCCAAGAAACGAGCGGCCGTCCCGGCGCCTGAACGTTTCAAGGCCTTGCGCAAACAGCTCAATAAGCACGAGGGTTTCGACCTGTCGGTAGAGGTGCTGCACGACGTTTACGCCGAACAACGGGCCGAGCTTGCCCGGAAAAAGGTGGAGGTGACGGCCAAGACCGAGTCAAACGATGAGCAATTGCTGGGCTTCGGGGCGCAATTGCAGAAAGAGATGGAGGATTACCTGGGGTCTCGCAGGCGATAACAATACTTGCTGCAGAATTGGCGTTGCACCGGTAACCGGATAAACCTTGTCAGAGCACCTCGCGACCCGCAGACGGCGCTGCCTCCCAGTCTTTGATGCCCTGGGGTATCGGTGCCTGAGCATCACACTGATCCAGAAGCTCTGCCAACGTATAGCGTCTAGTTGCTGTCATTGGGCAACCTGCAGTTCCATTGTGGATCGCTTCACGAGTGGAACTTGGCTTTTGGTCGCTCACGATTGATGGTCCTTTCGAAGCAAGATTTACCCAGAGGAGCGAGGCGGATGCCGGTCCCGTCTTCAAGATGAGGGTTTCCATATGCATTGATGCCCCATACGTAATGATGAATGGTATTTTAGGATATAGTAGAAGGTACCCGTTTCTAGGAGGAGCATGATTTCATGCCTGAGCCGACTATCCGCTCCTATCAGCCGAGCCCCGTCCCCTCCGGTCGAGAACCAACGCTATTGTTCAACTGTATTCCCAATGTAGTGTTCGCCAATCATCGCATCTTCATTTCTCATGTTCGTGCGGGTATTCCCGGGCGTTGGCTTGCCGGTATCATAGAGACTACGGATCAGAAGGAAGGCATCAAAAACGCTCTGTCGATGACTTCCGATCAGCTGAGGGATGCGTGCCAATCGGAAACGCTGGATCCAGAGACAACAGAAGTTGTTTTGGACATCGCAAGAGTGCTTTCGCTGAGTATTTCAGTATGGGAATCTCAAGATTTGGCTGCCCAATGGCTGAAAAGTCCGGTTCCCGCGCTCACGGATCTGCCGCCAATGAGTTTAATGGATTCCTTTGAGGGCCGACGTTGGGTCATGTGCGTTCTCAAAAAGATTGAATTTGGTCAGTTCAGCTGATCAATCCTCCCGTGTGTTCGCCCGTAATAAACCCGTATTAACTGGTAGCCATTCAGTGGCATGTTGATGGGAAGGCGCAGGTCAAAATTAATCATTTGCATTATTCCGGTAAGCGTCTGGCTATCACACCGTAAAATTCAAAGTCCGCCTGTAGTGGCCAACTCATCGCGGGAGATATTTTAAGGCATTACTAATCAGATTCAGCGGAAATCTCGAAGTCAGCATCTACTTCCACTTTCATACTTCATTAAAACCCCTCTGCTGTATCGCGTCCCGGGTGTCTTGGAGAGATTTGGGGCGGCTGAACAGATAGCCCTGAAACGCTTTGCAGCCCAGCGCTTTCAGTGTTTGCCACTCTTCATCTCTTTCGATACCTTCGGCCACAACAGACAGATTCAGACTGTTTGCCATATGCAGGATCGACCTGACCATAGCGTAACCCTCTTCATCCATAAGCAGGCTCTCCACAAAACTTCTATCAATTTTCACCTCATTGATGGGGAGTTCGCGCAGATACGAAAGTGAGGAGTAGCCCGTTCCGAAGTCATCCAGCGAAAACTGAACACCGATGCGCCCGAGGCGTTCCATCCTCTCAATGCTCTCCTGAATGTTTTCTGCAATAACACTCTCTGTGATCTCCAGCATTAGAACGTGGGCAGGAAGACCTGTTTTCGTCAGAACAGCCTTTACCTTGTCCGGAAAGTCCGGCATGGCAAGCTGTTTTTGACTCACGTTCACGGCAATGGACAGGTCATTAACCGAGAACTCGTCGCGCAGCGCACTCATAAACTCACAACTCTTTAGTAAAACCTGATCACCCAGAGCGACTATCAGATTATTACCCTCGGCAAGTGCAATAAATTGTCCGGGAGTCATCACCCCATGTTCAGGGTGTTGCCATCTAACCAGTGCCTCAAAACCGGTGACATGGCCATTTTCGTTGACCTTTGGTTGAAGCCAGGGAACGATTTCTTTCTCTCCCAATAAGGCTTCCCGTAATTCCACAATCAGCTTTTCCTCGGCAAGCAGGTTTAACTGCATCTCGTCGTCAAAAACAGACATGCAGTTCTTTCCACTTTTTTTGGCGTCATACATGGCGATATCCGCCATACGCATCAGCTCACTCGCCGAAACTCTCGCATCACGATAAAGCACCACACCGACACTTATTGATAGGTGTTTTAAACCGCTTAAAGCCTCAATTGGCTTCGCCACCGATGCCATTATTCGATCCGTCACGTCATTCACCCGACGTAGCGCGGCGTCAGAATCAGAGGACAAATGATCAATAATGATCAGAAACTCGTCACCGCCTAACCGTGAAACAAAGTCACCCACTTCAAGAGTCTGACTTAGCTGGGCCGCTACTTCGCAAAGCAGATCGTCACCGGCCCGGTGACCCCATGTGTCATTAACAATTTTAAAGTCATCCAGATCCATCAGCAGAACTGCGCCAAAGGTGCCTTCTTTCGAACAGGCATTCATAGAGGCGTCTATTTTTTCATGGACAGACCTTCGGTTTGGCAGATTGGTCAGTGAGTCGTAATACGCCAAATGCTCAATCTGCTGCTGCTGCCGGACCTGTTGGGTGATGTCACGAACAATTGCGACAAAGCGCGGCTCCTTTCCCTCACACACGATGAGCTGGAGGGTGATATCGACCGGGATATCATGACCATCTGCCCCTCTGTGGAAGGTCTGAAAACGTAAATTTGAAACGTCGCCGCCTAAAAGAGGTGCAACTAGCTCGCGGAGCTTATCAGGGGTGTTGTAATGTGGTTTGATGTCAAATGGGTGCATCTCAAGCAGTTCGCTCGCCGCGTAACCAAGCTGATCACAGGCCCCTTGATTAACGTAAATAAAACGAAGCATGTCAACGTCAAACATGAATACGCAATCAGCGGTTTTATCCAGGGTGTCCTTGAAACGCTGAAGCTCAACTTTTGCGTCTTCGCTCTCACTGATATCGTGGAGCGCCGCTACAAGCAGTCGGTCAGAACCGATTTGGGTTTCGGTCACGGCAATGCGCAGCGGGAAATGCGTGCCATCCGATTTGCGACCGTAAATGGATCGGAGGTTTCCCATGATAGCGCTGGGCTGGTCGTTCGTTGCGTAAGCCCTCATGAATCCGGAATGGTTTTCCGCGATATCAGACGGCATTAGCTTGGTACTCGATTCGCCAATCAACGCCGATTTTGGATAACCGAACATGGTCTCCAGCGACGGGTTCACGGTCGTGATCCTGCCCCGGATATCGGTAGTGATCACGGCGTCATACAGGGTGTTGAGAATGGTCTCGTTAAGTTTCAGTGCTCGTTTAAGTTTTTCTTCACGTTTTTTTTCAGCGTCAATGTTTGTCTGAATGGCGAAGAAACCTTCAAGCTCACCGACTTCTGATAATCTAGGGGTGCAATGCACTTTCACCCAATAGGGAGTCCCGTCCCGGTAATAGTTGATTAGCTCTGCATCAAATCCTTTTTGTCTCGCCAGTCTGTGGCGGATATATTCAACGGTTTTTGGATCAGTGCGTTTTCCCTGAAGTAGATGTCCCGGCTTTTTATAAATCACTTCCGCCAAGCTATAGCCGGTGATTTTCTCAAACCCTTCGTTTATCCAAGTTATAAAACCTTGTGTATCTGTTACGATCACGCCGTTATCGGTTTGCCGCACCACCTCAGAGAGCATGTCTAACTGACTTTTTTGCGATTCCAGCCGGAATCGCAACTCCCTGACAATGTCCCCTTCCAGATGCTGCTCTGCAAGCCTGGCAACACTGATAATAAAGTCTTTCTGTTCCTGTTCGAGCGTACCGGCCTGACTGTCGAACAGAAAGAGTGCTCCTTGCGGTTCGCCCCTAGAGTCGAAGAGGTTAATGCCGACGCAAAGCCGCAGCAGCGGGGTGACGCCTGCGCTGCTCCCTTCATCGTTCCAATCGCTCAGGCAGTGGCTGACATCCACTGGCTCGACTGCTAACGACTCGGCCAGAAGCCTTCGGCCCGCGCTCAGAAAAGGTTTGATGCTGTTGTAGTCTTCGGAAGGGTGGATCAGCGCATCGCTTGAGTTGTCCAAAGCCAACGCAATCCATTTGAAATTCCCGGATTTCGCGCTCAGATTAATGAGGTCAGATATTAGTTTTTTTGCTTCAGGCCCCATACAGCATCCTAGTTGTCAGCTAATTCATGTGGCATTTTGAGAAACAGTTGTTTTTTGCAAGTATCGCACCGCCAGAACCTTTATCCAACTGATACTCAGGAGGGCGTGTCACTTATGGCTGCGATCTTTGCTACTGCGTTGAGCGCCTGAACAGTTTAACGACTAAAATAGTGCGGTGAAATGGCTGCCGGGGAAACTCGAAGAATTGTTCAAAATATAACAAAAATAATGTTAAGCATCGGCGCATTTGGTTTTATACTACCCTCATGACAGTCTTGTCAAAAAAACGACATAAAGGCGAGGGAATGTGAGAAAAAATCTACCAGTCACAAATAATGAAAGAGCCTTTCCCGCAAATCAGAAGCTGATATCTGCTACCGACCTCAAAGGCAAAATTTTGCATTGCAACGATGCCTTCGAGGAGGTGAGCGGTTTCACTCGTGACGAGTTGATCGGTCAACCTCACAACATCGTCCGACACCCGGATATGCCGCCTGAAGCTTATGAAAATATGTGGTCGCACCTTAAAAGTGGCCGCCCTTGGATGGGTCTGGTCAAAAATCGCTGCAAAAACGGCGATTTCTATTGGGTAAGTGCCTACATTACGCCGGTTACCGAGAATGGCGACGTTGTTGGCTACGAGTCCGTACGCAGTTGCCCGGCACGTGCGGATGTCGATCGCGCCGCTCGATTATATGAAAAAATCCGGAATGGAAGAACCGGTGTCTCTCTTTTCAAAAAAGTACCAGCTAGCGCTTTTTTCCTTCTCTTTGCGTCCATCGTGGCAGCCGGATTATTTGCTATTGGCCAAACGCTCTTTGCAGAAATTCTCTTCGTTGCTGGTCTGATCGCATACATTGCCTGGATGCATTTATCCAAACGCGGAATGGTGATCTCAGTGACTGAGCTTATGGGTAATACGTTTACCGATAGCCTGGCAGCCCAGAGTTATACCAATGACGATCTCGCGTTGGGTCGACTAAAGGTTGCAGTGCTTGCGCAAAAAGCACATTTGGATGCAGTCCTGACTCGCATGGAAGATGCCGCAGTTCAGGTGAAATCTGGTGCGATACAGGGACTTGAAATTAATCACGAAGCTCAGGAAACACTACGCAAACAACAGGCAGAGACTGAGCAAGTTGCTGCGGCGGTCCATGAGATGTCCCAAACGATTGCAGAAGTCTCCTCTAACGTTCAGCAAACGGCAGAGCAGGCGGAAGGGGCGAGAAAGTTTGCAACTGAAGGCTCCTCGGTGGTCGCTGAGACCAGAAAGTCTATTCAAAATCTGAAAGACACTGTTCACGAGATCAGCACCTCTGTTGAGGAATTGGCCACTGAAAGTAAACGCATCGCAGGCGCTGCGAAGATCATTGAGGATATTGCTGATCAGACCAACCTTCTGGCGCTGAATGCCGCGATTGAAGCAGCTCGGGCAGGCGAGCACGGACGAGGATTCGCCGTTGTCGCAGACGAAGTGCGCGGCCTTGCCCGTCGCACGCAGGATTCGACCCGAGAAATTCACACGATCATTGAAAGCCTGATGTCACGGTCCTCGTCTTCTGTCACTAAAGCAAGCAAAGGCAACAAAGCCGCAGATGAAGGGCTGGAGCGAATGCTTGAAGCCGAAAAAACGTTGAATCAGATTACCGAATCAGTGGTCGAAATCGCAGGCATGGCATCGCAAATGGCCGCAGCGGTTGAGGAACAGGCTCAAGTTTCTGACCAAATCAACGAGCAGGTGGAACAAATCTCTATACTGGCATCTGAAAATCTTGAGAAAGGCGAGCAATCTTCGGTAAGCGTTCAAAAAATGGACACAATCGCGGCGGAGCTGCATGAGCTTGTGGTGCGCTTTAAAAGAACTTAGCAGGCATTGGTTTTGCTGGGTCGCTTATTCATCGGTGGTAGTTGTTAGGTCTATTCATGTCAGGATGTTTTGCCTAACCTTTCCCGAGATGCAAGGGTTCGTCCATAGTCTTGTTAGACATCGCCGTCTTCCAGTTGTGGGGCAATAGCTCGTCGATGGCGTTGTTTTTCTGTGTCGGCAAGCGAGTCAGCACATCCTTCAGATAGGCATAAGGATCATGCCCATTCAGCTTCGCTGACTGGATCAGTGTCATCACCGCGGCAGCGCGTTGGCCACTTCTGAGTGAACCCGCGAACAGCCAGTTGGAGCGACCCAGCGCCCAGGGGCGTATCTGATTTTCCACCCAGTTATTGTCGATGGGCACCGCGCCATCGTCTAGATAGCGCGTCAGCGCTTTCCAGCGTTTGATGCTGTAATCCAGGGCTCTGGCTGTGCCGGAGCCATCCGGCACTTTCTGTCGATGAGCCAGCATCCATTGATGCAGAGCATCGGCAATCGGCCGTGCTTTTTCATTTCGGATAAAGTGTCGTTTGTCAGGCGGCAGATCTTTGGTTTCTCGCTCAACCTGGTAAAGCTGGCCGATGTATTCCAGAGCCTGTGCCGCCAGTTCACTCTTATTCGCTTGATGCAGATCGTAGAACTTGCGGCGGGCATGGGCCAGGCACCCGATTTCGGTGATGCCGTTGCCGAAGCCCGCCTTGTAGCCCGAGTAATCGTCGCAGACCAGCTTGCCTTGCCAGTCTGCCAGGAAGTTGCGAGCGTGCTTACCGGCCCGGGTGGGAGCGAAGTCGTAAACAACGGCCTTCAACTCCGAGAATGGTGTGGTGCAATAAGCCCAGACGTAAGCCCTGTGAGTTTTCTTCTTGCCCGGTGCCAGCATGCTGACCGGTGTTTCATCGGCGTGCAGAACGGCGTGTTCCAGCAGTACGTTTCTAAGAGCATTGACCAGCGGTTGCAACTGTACACCGCAAGCCCCCACCCATTCCGCCAGAGTAGAGCGTGGGATGGCAAGGCCAGCACGACCGAAGATGCGTTCTTGACGGTATAGTGGTAAATGATCCGAGTACTTGGCCACCAGCACCTGAGCCAGCAATCCAGCGGTAGGGATGCCTTTGTTGATAACCTGCGCTGGAACCGGGGCCTCGATCAGCGTTTCGCACTGCTCGCAAGCCCATTTGCCGCGGATGTGGCGCTCCACGGTGAACTCGCCAGGTACGTAATCCAGTTTTTCACTGACGTCTTCGCCTATGCGCTTAAGCTGGCAGCCACAGCGGCACTGGGTGTTGTCAGGTTCGTGGTGGATCAGAGTGCGGGGCAGTTCGGGCGGCAGCGGCGCACGTTTGGGCTGCTTTTTGGGCTTGGCGGGTGTTTCATCCACGGTGAGCTGAGCCAGTTCCGCTTCAATGGCGGCAAGGTCGCCGTCGACCAGCTCATCCAGCAGATTGCCCTGAACTGCGTCCAACTGTTCGCTGCGCTGGGCGTACTTGTGGCGCTTAAGAATCGCCAGTTCATGGGTCAGTTTTTCGATGACCGCATCACGGTGCACCAGCGCTCGATCATTCTTCTCCGCGCGATCGAACAGACCCGTGACTAGCGCACGGAGTTGCTCGGCAGAGAGTTGATTAAGATCGGGCCGTTTTGACATGGTGAGGAGTATGCCAAGCCGCGCCCACCGTGACGATGCGCCATTCTGATGATGGCCCGGATAACCGGTTTATGGTTACAGAATCGAGATCACGCCGGCGGCACCAAGACGCTGCCAAGGCAGCCCTTGAACCAGCGCGGCCAACTGTTCGTCCGTTAATAGAAGTTGATCGCCGCGCCAGGCTTCGCCCCAATGGAACTTACCGCGATTCAATCGACGGGCACAGAGCCAGATGCCCAGGCCGTCATGGATCAACACTTTCATCCGATTGCCCCGTTTATTGGCGAACAGATACGCACAATGAGGTCTGGCTGAGCCGAACACGTGAACGACACGCGCCAACGCCGTATCTGGCCCGGCCCGCATATCCAGTGGTTCGGTGGCCAGCCAGATTTCATCAATGCGAATCATTGCAAAAGTTCGCGCAAAAGCGCCATGCACTGATGAGCCTGATCCGCAGGCCACTCCACCATAACGGAACCGCCGGCTCGGGGAAATTCGATGCGGATGGTGCTACGCTTTTCCACGACGGCGGGCGCTGACGGAAAACTGATGGGCACAAACGCAGGCGACAGGCTTTTATCAGCTTGCTTCGACTCGCCGATCCAGCGCCGCAGCAGATTGGCATTGAGGTCATTGTCCAGAGCAACGCGGGAAACGGACGTTCCAGGGCGTTGGCATTCGGCTACAAGCTGGGCTTTGAATTCTGCGGTGTACTGGCGGCGCTTTCTATAAGGGCGAGTTACGCTTACGTTGTTCATGGATAGTGTCCGCTTAGGAATAAGTGGACACTATCTTGACGGCTCTAGCACTGGGCTCAAGATGGGTTTGCCGGGCGCTTACTTATTCCGCGGAGTCTCCAAGCGAAAAAGGCCAAATCGGGAACTCCCGGTCTGGCCTTTTTATATCCGGCTTGGGTGCAAGAAGCGCCCGCCTGCGCCGAAGGCGCTTCCTTAGGTGGAAAGGTTAATGCAACGTTTCGTCGACCGGCAGCACCTCAGTTTGTCTGTCCAGCAGTTCGTGCATCGTGATGACAAAGCGGACTGGATTCCGCATTGGCAGGTGATCATCGACCTTTGCTATCCCTTCAAGAATAGCCTGCCTTGCTACTTCATGCATGAGCTGCTCTCGACGCTCTACCACCTCCTCATATCGCTTTTCGGCTTCGGCTACTTCATTTTTGATTTTCGCCAGAGCCTCATCAAGGCACTCAATTCTCAGCCAAGCTGAGTCGATCACTGAGTGCAGTGATCTGATTTCATTAAGCTTTTCTTCCAGATCCATAATAGTTTATCTCGCATATTGGTTGAAAACACAGACCCAGAATAACGAGGATTTTGAGGCAAAAGGCTCGTCTAATTGCCCTAAAAAGCGATTAACTCGTGATTTTAAAAAAACTTTTGTGGCTGCAAGCTATGGAGTCTCAAGATAATGTGTCCAGATCCCTGGGTTGGGCGTTCAGATACCGTTTCTCGCGCTTTTGATTAGCCTCCTGTCTTAGCCACCGACTCTCTGAAAGTGCGCAGCAGGAAGTTAAACGACGAAGTGTGCTGGCCTGTCAGTGAATCGGCGATAACACGCTGGCGAGAGGTTGCTGCTGGGCCTCCAAAGAGAGCCCAGCAAGCGCCCATCTGCCTTGTTGTTAAATGCGGCTCTTGTCTATGCCAGCGTATATTCGGGTTGCTCTGAGAGTTTGCATGAAATTCTGCAAGCCTCGACGGTCACTTGGTGAGATTGGAACGGTGAGTGTTTGAGCGACCTCGGGGTGGGTTAGCCGGCCATGTTTACCACGGCGACGGTAACGCCAGCCGAGCTTGACGAGGCGCCTAATCACGATGTTCCAATCTTTGTTCGAACTATACCTCTTCACAGCTGCCCTCCCAGTTCGCCTTTATAGCGGGCTTGAAAGCTGCTCGAATTGAATGCCATTTCCGAAAAGGCGGCCCCGGCGCCAACGGATAAAATGGGTTTGCTGTACAGGTACCCTCCGCCTAAAGAAGACTGATTCTGAAAGAATCGCCCGAACGGGTCGACCATGAGGTAGGACTCAGACATGTCGCGATTATCCTCGACACACTGAACCGACTGGAAAGCGCGATGTCTTTGAACAAACGCCGCAAACTCTCCGTCGCTGATTGCTAAAGAGTCGTCAATAACCGGGAGCATGCGGAGGATTTTCCAGCGGTTTGGACGAATCCGGTCAACCAAAAAGCTTAGATCTTCTCCTGCATTCAGAAGATTCACGACTGTATTTAGCTTCACCGTAAGCTGAGGATTGATCTGGCGCGCTAACTGCAGGTTTGTCACCAGCTCATCAAGGTTGAGGAGTTTTCCCATTCTCTCGGCTCGACCGATCTCTCTATTGGTGGTTGTGCTTGCTGAATCCAAGCTGATACCCAGGCACGTAAGCTGCGGAGCCAGTTGCCGGATGACCTGCTGTATTAGTCGTGAGCCATTGCTGATGAGGGAGAACTGAAATCCAACCTCCCTCGCTATTTGAGAAATCTCTAGCAAACGATCGCCAAGAATCGAAGGTTCCCCGCCGGCCAGATTCAGGCGAAACGCTTTCCAAGAGAGCTCTTTACGTAATGGATTGCTTTCGTTCGTGGGCTGAAAGTACCGGAATAACTCGCTCAGGAGATCGCGCGTGCGATCGGGATCATGAAAGAGCTCCCGCGGATTCGGAGAGTCCTTCCACTTCGCGTAGCAATATTGGCAGCGATAGTTACAGGCTTCCGTGACATGCCAGTTAATGGTGAGCTCATCTACCTCGGAAATCTCGGTAGGACCTGTCGCCACTGAATTCGTTGGAACAATAGGGGTTTTCTTCTGCATGCGTATACTCCTTGACGGAATCCGTTGTGCGGACCGTGAAGTTTCCACATGGCGGACGCTCGGCGTCAGGGGAGGAGCATCAGGCTCCAGTACACCACTGGGATTGGGGTTTAGGGTTTACGGTTTATGAGGGATTGCGCAACAAATTGCGTCGAGTTTTGAGCGCTTCCTCATGGTTCACGTCGAGATTGAGATCAAGCCGTTGACTCATCAAAAGCCACCATTCGGCGGCAATCAGTCCACGCTTGAAGTCCTGAACGCTGCGGTTTTTCTTGGCATCCCGACGAACGGCCCGGTAAGACTCTTTTGCAACCGCGCGAACACTTTCATCCGGGTCGAACTGTTTGGTGAAGTAGACGGTTTTATGGGCTTTCCCATTTGGGTCAAGGCCGAGCTCCAGTAACGCCTTCAAATAACCTTGACGCCAAACGGCGGATTTTTCAGTCACCTGGCTAGTATCGTACTTGCCATCTTTGGGCTTCTCTCCTTTCCGCAAACGAAGGCGACTCATGCAGAACTCGACCAGTTCGAGCGCAAAAGACTCGTAGTATTCCAGCTCGGCTTGCTCGTATTCTTCCCGGCTAACTGGAGACCTGAGGTTCATTCTTTTTGCAAAAATGTCCCGAGCGGCCTCTTTTAGCGGCCAGTACCAGCCAACGGCGTTTTTGCTGTTCACTGGGTTGAAGCGAGAAACCGACTCATTAGAAAACGGAACGTTTGACGAACGCATCAACATGAGTCGATACCGCGGCACTTTAGATGGTTTGAAAAAGGACAGCTTGCTCAATAATTCCTCAAGCTGCTTGTGATGGTGAGGCTGTGCGCCACTCGACAGTTCGCCACGAAGCAACCCGAGGCTCTTATCGATGTAGGGCATCACTAACTCATTATTCAATCGATCAGCTGCAGCAATCGCCCACTGAGGTGTTAAGGCACTCGGGAAATCAGGATCTTGGATCAGGCTTTCGAGCAGACCGTCCCACCATGCCCGATATTCACGGGCAGCGGCCTCATGAGGCAAGCGGCGTAAGGCGCCGGAAAGTACTGTCAGTTTATCCTCGATACTGCGGCTGTTGAGTTCTTCTTCGAGTTTAGCTTTCCAGGTGGCCGGATATTCTGAAGACCACCACTTCCTGCTCTGATTGCCATGGAACTCCCTGTTGGCCAGTGTCCTTTCCGGGCGCTGCAGCGCTGACTCGATGTCTTGCCGGATTGACCAATGAATCCAGGCCTCGACCTGATAGTCCGTGAGCTGTGAGCAAATAAGCTTGAGGTATTTATTTTCAGAGGCGTCCTGTTCCTCTGGGGACTGCGAAAGGATGTCAGGATAACGAATGCTCAGAGACGTAAAGCAGGAATTCAGTTGCGAAGCCCACTGTTCAGTTTGAAGGTCATCAGCAGACGTTAGCTCCGTATAGAGACAGAGAGTCTGCCAAAGTTGGATCCTGGTTTTGTCCAGCCAAGTCGTGGCTGCGTCCAAGACCTTTTGGAGAGCGCTATCGGACGAACGGATCAAGCGTATCGTCGAATGAAAGCTCGACCACTCGAACTCCAGTTTATGGAACATTCCTTCGTATACACTGCTAAGTCTTCCGGCTGCGGCATCGGATACGACCCAGGCTTTCAGGAACCTGATCCCTTGCAGGAACTTGTGTGAACCGTAGGTCGGCGGGCCGTCTTGAAACTCCAATGAGGCAACGGAAATGAGGTTCTTGATCTGGGTTTCGCACATGCCAGAAAGCTCACTCTGGTTGTCATCGGCATGCTGGGATAGGGTGTCGAAGAAGCCCCAAAGCAGGTTGTTCCTTGTCGATTCTCCTTCCGCAATGAGATGCGGGTCGTCGAACAGCGGATGGGAGAAACAGAATTCTTCTCCGTAAAGAGCCGTTACAAAACGATCGAATGACAGTATTGAGGAGGCGGTTGAGCCCAAATTTTTGAGAGCGCTATACAGTGCATAGGGCGAATCTGAAAAGTATGTTTGAGCAACTTCTTGGGCAAACGCAAACTCATTGGAACCGTGAGCGACGACTCCGGTGCCCTGGGACAGGATCGGGTGCCTCTCTATCAATTCCATGGTCAGCTTGTTTGCCAAGCGACCGGAAGAGATTATTGCCGCGGCTTTCCTTGGGTCGGATGTTTCCTGCTTAACGGAATTAAGGGCATCCTCTAGAGCGGACGCAGACCCAAATATGCGATTCCAGTTGTCAGAAAAATGTTTGGCGAGTAGTGACCGAAGATGTCCGTCGATTTCAGACTCATCGAGCGCTTGAGTGAACCGTTCATTCGGTTCAGATTTTTCATCAAGGGAGCGATTGCGATAAGGCGCATCAATCTTGCACATGGTTATTCCTCTCAATAGGACTTAGTTTCAAAGGGGCGCGCACCAGGCAAAAGTCTGGTCTGAATCTGCAGTTGAAACCTCCCGTGCAGCAGAGGGGAGCGGAAAGTGAGCAGCAGGCTCGGTAGCCGACCGCAGATACGCGTCGCTCAAAAGATAGAGTGGTTTTCTTCCAGAGTCAAACCCAGATTCGTCCGGCGTATCGCAGTTTCGGAAACGTGTCAGTAAGTTTGATTTGTCTAGGTACCGGAGTAGGTCTGCCCCTTGTATTTAACGGATTGCCGTCAAACGTAAGAGGAAAGGGCGTGAATTCCTGATTTTTGGACTCAGGTTTTAGTCTGGTGATGACTTGATTTGGAGGGTGCTTGGCACAGTAGCGGTGTTTTTCAAGTTAGTTGGCACTGATTCTTGATTTAAGCGGCGTCTTTTTCCACCGAACTCTTTTCCGGATTCAGAGTCGTTGGCCCAACGGGCTCACAGTTCCTGATTGGGCGGCTTCCCCAGCGGCTCGGTGTCCGTTGCTTGGCCTCCTCCAATACACGCTGACGTTGGGCCAGAATAGCCACATCCTCGCCACTGTGTCGCTCCTGCGGCGTGACGAACCGCAGCTTACTGTGCTTGTGCTCAGTGTTGTACCAGCTCACGAAGCTGTCCACCCAGCGCCTGGCGTCCTCCAGACTCTTAAAGCCGGATGAAGGCCATTCTGGACGGTATTTCAGAGTCCGGAACAAGGATTCAGAGAACGCATTGTCGTTGCTGACCCGAGGCCGACTGTAAGAAGGCAGTACGCCCAGTTCTTCCAGCTTCGCCTTCATGGTCTGGGCCTTCATCGGTGCCCCGTTATCTGAGTGCAGCACCAGAGGCCGGTGGAGGCATTTTTCCCGCAACAGACAACGCTGCAATAGCCCGGCGGCGTAGTCCCCGCTCTCAGTCTCGTAGACTTCGTACCCCACGATCTTCCGGCTGTACACGTCCTCAAACATATACAGATAATAAAACTGCCCGCGCACGGTCGAAGCGCAGTAGGTAATGTCCCAGCACCACACCTCACAAGGGCCTGAGGCATGGTGTGTGGTCGCTTCCCGTGAGCGCTGGGACGCAAGGCTCTGGCCCCGGTGGTTCAGCTGGTTGTGAGCTTTCAGTATCCGATAAAACGACGACTCGGAGGCCAGGTACAGACCCTCGTCCATCAGCGTTGGTACGATTTGAGAAGGCGGCAGGCTCTCGTAACGGGTCGAGTTGCAGGTTGACAAGATTCTCTGTCGCTCCTCTTCACTGAGCTTGTTTGCAGGCCCCAGGCGAACCGCTTCCGGGCGTTTATCCACTTGTACCGAGCCTTCACGGAACCAGCGACGATAGGTGCGCAGGCCAATGCCCGCTTCACCACAGGCCCGGAACAGCCGGGCTCCAGCGCCCTTGGCTTCCTGGATCAAATCAATCGTTACCCTGCGCTCAAGGACCGGGGTCAGTCGTCCCCGTTGTCGTTCTCCCAGAGCGCATCCAGCTTTTTTCGCAGCACCAGCAGTGCGGCGGTCTCGGCCAGAGCCTTTTCCTTGTGGCGCAGTTCCCGCTCAAGTTTTTTGATCTGTTTCTGATCTGCCAGGCTCTTTTTACGAAGTTGCTTTTCCCGCTCGGCACTGCGCTGAAAGCCTTGCAGGGACTCCTCTTTCCAACGCCGGACCTGCTCTGGATAAAGTCCTTTTTCCCGGCAATACTGGCTGAATTCTTCTTCAGACAGTGTGGCGGTTTCGATCACGGTCGCCAGCTTTGCTTCTGCTGACCATTGGTCTGACTTGGCTTTGGAACCGGGCACTGGTCGTCCTTCTTCTCTGGCTTGTGTCCGCCAATTGTAAAGGGTTTGATCCGAGATGCCTTCCTCCCGCGCCAGAGCTGCTACGGTCATACTGTGGGGCGGCGACAACTTTGCCAGCACTACTGCTTTACGTTCTTCGGAATAACGAGGCACTATCAACACCTGAACCGCCCAACTGGTTAAAAATTAAGTAGTGCCAACTATCCTGCCAGAGGGGGGTAGCTGCCGGATCGAAATTTTCTTTGCGTTAATCCAGTCCACTCCTGAAACAGGCGAGCCAAATACGGTCGTCAAATATGGAATAAGTCCGGGAACCGGGATTGCGACGCCGCCTTCTACAAGAATTTTCTTTTCCTGGGGAGTGAGTGGGCCATGCCCAAACATCTCACGCGGGTAATGCGGCGAATGGTCGCTGTCACCTGTAAATTCTGGCACTACATCCTCCCGAATGGTTCCGTCCTAATGTCCAACAAAGGGCCTTTTCCCCGACGCACGATACGCTGTTGGAAGGCGGCCGTTGCCTAAAATTGAACACCGATACAGCGTCGACGATCTCAGGCCGAATTTTGACTTACGGCACGACGCCATGCTCTAGCTGGCCGATTAGTGTTCTGATTTTTTGTATACCGGCAGCGGTCCCCATTAGACCAAATGGGGGCCGGTTGCCCAGCGCTCGCTGCGAGGATATCAGCCATCGTTCAGCGGCCCGGGCATCGCCTTCGAATAGTTCTGTGGCTTCCTGCCGCATCAAGGCGCGCAGTTCGTCAACGTTTTGTGTATCTGCGTTCATCAAACCTCTCCCAATCAATCCTCATGCTCTCAGCATTCCATATTTTTCCGGAGATGCAAGACGGTGCAGGCGCATGAAAAGTGTTACGACTTTGTAATTATTGCTCTAACTGTAATAAATGATCAATTAGCCAAGTCGGCAGGGGTTTTTCAACCGACAAAATGGTCTCCATAAACTAATGCGAGGCCCATATGACTGAAATTAATTATAAATTTAGGAAAGTTCCCCGGGAAAAAATTTTGCTCTCTCCGAGATTCGGGCGCAGCCAATTCATTGAGCGCTTTATGGCCATTCCGTTCAGGGCTGGCGAGTTCGAAGCTGCTCCAGACCAAGCCATTTTGGACTACATCTGCCGGCATCCCGTGGTGGTTGAGGAAGGAAAGATTAAGGTAAACAACGAGGAAAAAGAGGGGAAAGAAGAAAAACAGGGAAAAGATAAAAAAATTAAAACGGTATTTTTTGTCACGGGAAATTTTCGCAGTCAATTTTTACTGACGTTTCTGCCAGAGAAAACAAAGGTGCCAGTCCTGGTTGAATATCCGCCGATTCCGGCTGACATTTTTTTGCGCGAAGTGGTTGAGCGCGAATTGTTAAACCTGTCGGTGCTTGCATTAAAAAAGCGCGATTACGCGGCAGCCCTTTCATCGCTTTTCACCCTGCTGCCTGACTTCGAAATGAAACGCAGCGCATTGATGCCCACCAAAATCGAGCTCGCCAAACTAGCCGGCGCAAACCGTCGGGAGCTTTGAGGAGATGACTATGTTAGGTCTTCAAGAGCTGAGCGAAGCACACACAGAAACTATCAGCACTGGTCAGGCACTACACCAACTCATATCACCGCCTGAAACACAGAGCCAAATCCGGGTGGTGATGCGAGCGTTTTTTCCGGTCGTGCAGCTGATGCCCGAAATCCTGGCAGACGAAACCGACCCCGACATGGTGAACTTGCGCAACATGCTGCCGAGCATCATTGAACTATGTGAGGCCATCCGAGATGAGTCAAAAGAAGCCAGTTCGTGGAAATCAACGTCCGAGGAAAAGCCAAGAATAACCCCCTATCCGACGTATAGAGCCCTGTTAGAAATTGGTGATAAACAAACTTTGTCTAACGAACAACAGGCTATTTTGGCTCATGTTTTTATTGCCATCTGGCGAGGAGTACCTGGCACGGATGATGGAAGGGTACCGGCGTCGAATATACAGCACGTTTTTCTGGAGTTTCGGCGCCCACACTTATGGCAAGACAAGCTGGAAGGGGTCGATACATCTCGCCTGAATAAATGCTACATGGCTTTGAAAAAGCGTGAAGATTCCCTGAAAGATTCCGGCGAGCTCGTTGCCAAACATATCGCCCCGATCAGACGGCTACTGGGGCTGTCATTACAAAAAGAATCCCTCATTGAGAGGGGAGCGCAGGGTGAAAGTGAAGACCTGACTGAGACAGATGACCACGAAAATTCGCCCGTCAGCGACTATGAGGTAGAGCGAATTCAGATCGACCCGGAAGATAGTGATGAGATCGATTCAGGCGCGATGATTGAATGCTCCGTTTCCCCTATCCGGACCTTGGGTGACGAGGAAAAATTTTTTCAAACAGCAGAGCGAAATGCGCTTCCCGCTGATGATCTAATGCACAGACCCATGATTGTTACGAGTCCAGGAGCCTCAAAGCATCGGACATCCTGGGGAGGTACGAACGCAGTTGCCAGAGACCGCGGAAAATCGGATCAGATCCGGCGTTCTAATCAAAACCTGACAAATCGCTGGGAAAGGCCGACCGAATACGAACTCTATGTATTCTGGAAAGCTGTCACGGAGGCTGCTGATGTCGATGCATCGGCTGGTTTGGCTCTGCTTTTGGTTTTACTGACAGGGCGAACGTTAGACCGGGTGCTGGAAACGCAGCTTAAATCCAAATTGAGAGATTTGCCGGAAAGAGGCGAAAGCGGACGACTGTACATATGTTATGAGACCGCGGTTTGGCAAAGTGCTGCACCGCAACCGGAGCGGAAAGGGCAGATTGACGCGGAACTTCGGCATCAATTGATTCAGACAGTGCCGTCAATTCGGCTACCTATTGTAGGCCCTCTCTGGAATGCGCTGGAACGTCACGTTGGTTTTTCTTCACTCGCCTGGCGTGGCGCGCTCTTTAAAAAACACGAAAGGGAAGGCGTTGCCAAACGAGCAACTGACTTGCTTGCTCGAATGGCGAAGCACGGCGACGTCAGGCTGACCCTCAAACGAATTCAGCGTGCATTGTTTCGTCGTTTGTCTGACGGCGCGGGTGACATGGTTGAGGCGATTCTCATTGCCGGTGACCGAGATGACATCAGTCGACATTCCGGAATCCATTACTACTGTGTTTATGAGTCTGATCTGCAGGAGGTTTACCTCACGAGCATTACGCGGCTAATGCCTGCTTTCCGAGATGAGTTGGTTCCTGTCACCGAGGTGTCGTCTGATCGACGTATTGGCTCACCCTATTGCCCAACACCTCATCCTCTTAGGCAGCTCGCGACCGATTTGAAAACGCACTTCGACGCAGCACTGCGACAGCCAATCGGGAAATCGACGCTTGCGGATATTCATAACGCATACACCCTATATACGGTTCTGCTTGTGTTCTTTTGTACAGGGTATCGAACCGTCCAGGCTCCGCTTTCCCGGATTACAGATGTAGATCTAAATCGCGGGTATGTGGTGATTTCGGACAAGGACGGTGACGACTGGAGCCACTCTCGTATTGTTCCGCTCACCGAAAATTTCTTGAACCACTGGGCCTATTATCTGCGACATCGACGCCATGTGGTGCGGAATGTCGAAACGTATCTGGGCGAACCGGACCCTGGCCATGTGTTCTTTTTCCTCTCAACGTCGGACACGAGAGTGGCACATCCGATTACGGTGACTCCCGACGAGATTAATAAGCGTGTGTCACCATTCTCGCGTTTGCCGCTGAACATTGGGCGTCATCTCCTGCGCAGCGAGCTTTTACATCGGAGACTCCCCGCATCAGTGGTTGACACCGTCATGGGGCACTGGGTAGCAGGACGGGAGCCCATGGGAAGATTTTCGACGCTATCTCCGGTTGAATACAGGACGACGCTCGTACCAGTGCTGGAGGAGATACAGGCTGAGCTCGGTTGGACTCCGGTAAGGGGGTTGGGCTAATGCCAGGTACTAAGATCAAAGAAAATGTTTTGCACGGTGATGAGCGGCGCGAATGGAATCGGAAACGAGATGCACAGGCCGAACGTGATGCCGTTGATCGGGTTCTCGATCAATATTTTTCAAGGCTGTTGGCCGGAGACTGGCCCAATCCAGTCGCCGAGGGCGTAGTTGCTTTCATATTCGAGACTGCATGCGCAGATATTACAGGGCAGGCGCTGCGTGTTCGTCATAATCACCTGGTAAACCGTCTCAATAAAATAGCCAGGGAGTATAACCTCCAAATTCCTAACCGAGATCTCATGACGGTTGTCCGGATGGACACGCCACCGATGACTCCGCGCAGTTTTGCGCAAAAGTCGATTTACGAAAAGATTGAGGGCGATTTCTGGAACAACCTGCGAAGTGGAGATTTAGTCGGAAAAGAGCGTTTGGAACACGACGCCGGCCGATTGGTATATTCCATGATTTGGTTTGGTGGGCTACACGCCCCGAAACTTCTCAATAAAGTGTTCAGCTTTATTTCCGGCGGTATTCAAACTGCGAAAAAACCTCTTGGAGGAAGGGCACTGTACTGGGTGGAATGTCCCGCAGACTCGGAATGCTACCGCTGGTTTCCCGATCCTGTAACGCTGAGTCTACTGCACCGGTTTCATCGCGAGCATGGTTTCAAAGCGTTTCCGGGCAATCCAGCTTTCCTCTTGGCAACATTTGTTTCAAGAATTTTATCCGCACAAAGCACTATTCCTATTGACAATGGTTTCACCCGGAATCTTATGGATGCAGCCTCGACTCGGGCATCGCTGGACGTGATGGGGGTGGCTGGTTTTGTACAAAATGCAGCAGGTGTTGCAGTCTCTATCAGTTCTTCTTCTTGGGCTAGGTTGGTTACCGGCCTGATTCCATCAACGGTTCGAAATAGTCCGCCAAAACCCAATTCGAAATTGATTGCAAGTGCACCATCCTGTCCTCTTTATGGGTCGAAAAACGGAACCGCCAAAGATGCGATGGACGCATTACGTCAAGCTTTGGCACTCGATGAGAGGGTTAGGGAGGCATCCAAAAGAAATAAGGGCTACAAGGCCCTTAGAAAAATTGCTTCTTCATCCACTTTTTCACCAATCGTGAGAGTCGTGGCTTCATGGTGCGCGTTCAAAAGACTTTCCCTGGCAGCCAGCTCCATACGGCGATACTTAGCCGAGTTTGCGGAACCGCTGATCGCCGAGTTGATTGATGTTGATGATCTGAATGATCAGGATGAGGACGATTGGGAAGGGTTCTATGCTGAGCTGCTGAAAGCCAGCGCCTCCACCCAACAGCGGGCATACCGTTCACGCGTCCTTAGACGTTTCCATCGATACCTGGTGACGGAACACGGCCTGCCTGATACCTACATTGAAGGGGTGAGCAGCAACGGTCAGGTGGATGCGGAGATATTAACGCATGCAGAATACGGGAGAGCGCAGTCTACTCTCGACAATGAGCCGGATCGACGGCTATCTGAAGCACGACAAGGCGCGCTGATTCTGGGCTATCGGTGCGGTTTACGACGAGGGGAAATCCGACGGCTGCTTCTCCGGGATTTGCAGGGATTGGTTGAGCCGGCCTTGGCGTTTCCGACGCTCATTGTCAGGGGGAACCGATTTGGATCCACCAAGACGTCCAATGCCAATCGAGTACTTCCATTGTGGGCCCTGCTAACCGGGTCTGAGCTGGACCTGATTCGGCGTTGGTATCGTCGGCGAGTTTTGGAGCAAACCTCGCTAAAACGCAATCAACTGGTTTTCTGCGAGTTGCACCAGCCGAATTCATTGATTCCTGCTGGAATTTTGATCGACCCAATTCAGGATGTCATGCGGGCCGTTTCGGGAACTCCAGCGCTGCGCTTTCATCACCTGCGTCATTCCTGTGCCACTTTTAATGCCCTGCGATTGCTGGAATCGCATCCAGGTGAGCTTTTCCCTCGTGAGTGGGCTTGCAATGATGAAGGCGAAATTATCATGCCTCATTGGGGAGAAAACTGGTATGCGGTTTTGTGTGGTGAAGAGCGGTACGTCCCTGCATTCGATAAGATCCAGTACCTGGGTGTCATGATGGGGCACGCATCGCCGGCGCAGACGGTCCGAACCTATACCCATGTACTGGACTACGCAGTGGGCATGATGCGCTGGTTGGTACCGATGAAACCTCTGAAAAACAAATGTCAGGCGGAGCTATTAGGCTTTACAGAGGAAAATTTGGCGCAAAGGCGTGGTCGGCGAGGCCTTGTAAAAGACACGACTCCAGCTCAGTTGGCCGAAGTTCTCGGCCGTTGGGCGAAAGGTGGAAGGACAGCCGTAGATAAGAAATTCATCGCCTTCGAGATGGTCAACTCACCTGGAGAGGTGAAGCCTGTGAGTTCCCAGATGCCAGCGTCGGCCCTGCTGATTTATCGTGCGCTCGATCGTATTTCTCAGCTCACACAGAACGGTGCACAACTGGAAAAGGCAATTGCTGGGACAGCAGAATTATGCGGATTGTCTGAGGCCAGCCTGCTCCTTTGCTATCAGCGTGGCGATTGGTTGATGGAGCAATATTCGCGAAATTTCAGAGAAGATCATCCGGACCAGCGTAATGCATTCTCTTTGGGCAAGAGACCTGACGATGAAAACATCGCTCGCCGAAACGGGGTCGGAGGAGTCGATAACCCTGTTCAGCGCAGATGTCCGGCCCCTCCCAAGCGTCAAAAATCCCATTCAACTGTTGAGTTGTTATACCGGCGTCTAGTAGACGTTGCTGACTCGGACGCTGAACGGTTTCGAATACTCGTGGAAAACGTTGTTAAGGCGATGCAGAGAAGTCATACACATTTAAAATTTCCGACTACCGAGAGAAAGATTTTATATCTCAACTTCCTGGAAATTATCGATTTCCTCCCACTTGCATGGGTGGATGTGCGTGCGCCTGAAAATGGTCTTAATGAAAGTCAATTGAAGGATTATTGGAGCAAGGAGCTGTCTTTGCCCAGAACTTCTATCCGAGTGCGTTGGGATGATCCGGTGGGTCCAAGAAATGCAATGGGTGTCGCGCACATAGAGTTTGATCCGCCACCAGAAGGGTTTGGCAACAAGCCCCTTCAGCATGCCATGACTGCGGTTCGGTTTGTGGCTTTCGTATCTTTGATTGGTTTTGGCGGTCGGGTGTACGTCGATGAAGAAATAGAAAAGGAGAGGGCCATCCATGGCCACAAAACATACACCTTCGTCGAAGGCAACGTTTTGCCGTCGGTTTAGGGCGTGGTGAGATTTGTTTCAGACTCGACCAGGTATGTTTTTGCTCCCTCCATCAATTCCGACTGAAGATGGGCGGCGACGAGGTGACTTGTTTGAACGACCATCGCCGCTGGGTGACGCGGTGTATCGCTCCCGATCCGGTACATCGACGCGATGACAAACTGGATCATTCGGGCCGCATCGGGATGAGACTGGCCCAACCAATTGAGATCCCCGGATAGCAAGCCTAATGTTTTGAGGACTAATTTGAGGTAGTCCGTTGGCCCAGAATCCGGAACCTCAATCCGGCCCAACCCTTGCAAAAGCCCCGCGATGGCAGCCAGCCAACGCTCCTCGTCGGTGTACCCACGGCATGCATCGAACGATCTGGTTGCCACTTCCAGGCTATGCCGGGCCAGACTGCTTGGTGCCTGGTAACCCGTCTCAGGCATCGTCGCATTCATAAACGGAATGCCCACTGATGGCCGACCAAGCACCCGCCGTACGAAATCGGCCAATGGCTTCACCGGACATTGTGAGATGAACAATTCAAAGTCGGCAGCAATGTCAGGACAGCGCAACTTGGACTCAGGCAGATGCAACAGTGTGTCTGGGGTGTCCAGCAAAATGACGGTGTCAGAACGAGAAACCGCGTGTTGTTCTCTGGCCGTCCACAACACGAGCTGGACGGCCGAATCAGGAATATCCTTCAACTGCAGTTCTGGATGTGGTTGAGACATCATGACCTCATACCGCTCGAAAGAATTCTCGACCTGCAGTTCGATAACCGGCAGATCATCACCATTGGGGATCTCTTCCAACCTGAGGATGGTTCCGATAAAGACCTCTGGATCGCTATCCCATTTGGTATTTACAAATAGAGTACCGCTCATACTGACCCCTCCTGAATAGAAAGAAGTTGGCGCTCCAGTCGGGCAATGAGATAGGTGAGGGGATCCTGCTGATCCTCGAAATCCATTTGGCTAAGCTCCGCCTCAACCCAATTTGCAAGGGCTGAGGTATTTGAAGACTCATCACCGTTGCCGAGGATGCACACCAGTGCTGTGCCGTGCGGAATTTGCATGGTGACGGCCAGTGCGCCCGCAAGTCGATTAGCGACAGCCCTACGGCTGATGAAAAGGGAATGGGGTGCCGAGTTCATGAGTTTATCTCCTCTTCGGGATTTACCTGAGCATCAAATTCGTTGATCAGAAGGCGTTCGAAAGCCGAGCCATCTCGGCGCGTGAGATTTGGGACGTACCGGCTGTACACACGAAACAACATTTCCGTGGTGGTGTGACCCATCTGGCGCGCGATCCATTCAGGATTCTCACCGGCCGCGAGCCAGAGCGTGGCTGCGGTGTGACGGGTCTGGTATGGTCGGCGCTTGCGTAGTCCTAGGTGCCTAAGCAGCGGATACCAAACTCTTTTTGTGACGTTGTTATGGCTCAACGGCCCGCCGGTCCGTGTACAAAAAACGAAGCTCTTCTTTCCAGTCGCCTTTTGCTGATCTTTGAGAGCATCGAAGACCAGCTGGGACATCTCGATGGTCCGGAATGAGCCGTCGTTCTTGGTGTATTCCAGGCGCCCCTGGACCAAGGCCTGGCGGACCAGAATCTGACGCCGCTTGAAGTCCAGATGGTCCCACTGCAAGCCATCAATCTCGCCGGTGCGCATCCCGGTGAAAAAGCGGACGATGTAGTAGTTCCTGAAATCTGGCCGAACGGTATCGATGATCTGTTTCACTTCATCAATACTGAACGGCTCCACATCAGTCCGGGGGACTTTCAGTGATTTAATCCCGTGATACGGTGAGGTAAACTCAAACCGGTTGGCTGCTTCGCTAAGGATCATGCGCAATGGCGTCATGATTCGGTTGATACGACTGGCTGAAAGACTCTTTCCGCTCCGGGTTGTAACTTTGGCGAGTGAGGCCCGGAAATCGAGAATGTCTTTCTTGGTGATGCGGCCAACCTCTTTTTCCCCGAAATGGGGATTGAGGTAGTTTTTCAAGGTTCCCTCCACGGTGGTGATGTGTGACTGACGCCACTGAATTTTCATTTCTCCGATCCAGTCCTTTGAGAAGGCTTCGAACAGCGGCGTGTCATGTGCCTCCCGGCTTCGCTGAACTTCTGCCTGCTTTGTGAATTCTTTGGCGTTCGGGCTGTTCGGAAAATGGCGGTGGTATTCAAACGTCCCGAGGGTGATTTCTGCCTCGATTCGTTTGAGGATGCTTTCAAGTTTTTTGCGGTTTGATCCGGTGTTCTCCAGAGCAGTCTGCTCACGACACCGTTTGCCTTTATAGTGAAAATCAAAGAACAGTTTTTGCGTAGACTCACGCACTCGGATACTACCCATTCATGCTTCCTCCATTAGCCATTGGAATTGCGAGCGATTGGTGGCCTGACTGAATTCCCATGTCCCGCTCGATGGGCTCCCACATGTAAAGGATCTTTCGTCCACCAAAGGGGCGGATGTAGTGGACTCCCTCAATAAGAACGGAATCCTTTAAACGTTCCCGCACGGTTCGAACGTCATAGCGAATTCGCGTTGCAAGCTCTTCTGTAGTTAAGTATTCGGTTGTCGACATAATTAGCTTTTAACCTCTTTTTGTAGCGTACAAGCTACATATTAAGCCAAGAATCATCGGTGTCAAGCATCTTTTGTAGCGTGTGAGCAACAAAAGATGTGATTGCGCTCCGCATTTGGTAAGCTCAGAATCTGTAGAGAGGGAGCAACCGCAATGATCAGGTTTCGGCTAAAAGAACTAATCGCCGAGAAAGGTTTTCAAGAAAATCGGAGAGTTACGTTGGATGAGGTTTCAAAGCAGACCGGCATCCATAGGACGACATTGTCAAAAATTGCTAATCAGAGGGGCTACAACACAACCACTGATATCCTCGATAAACTTTGCGAGTATTTTGAAGTGCCTCTAGATGCTTTAGCGCAGTATGTTGATTCCCCCAATGAAGAGAACTTCTGAATGGCCGGCTGGAAAATCTTTTGATAGCAGCGTAGCCGCGCAGCCCCCATCTAAATTCGGACTAGCCAACGACTTCCAACGAGAGAATCTCAACAATGGTTGACCGAACGTTTCGTGACCTGGAGGAGAATGAAGTAATAGATTCTGAGCAGCATGCTCTTTTGGCAAATTTAGGTTGGTCGGGGAGTATCACTTGGGCTGACTTGCTTAGGTCAAAGCGTATATTGCTCATTTCCGAGGCGGGATCAGGTAAAACTTTCGAGTGTAAACGGCAGGCGCAACTTCTTTGGGAATCCGGAGAGCCAGCATTTTATGTCGAACTGTCGACCTTGGCTAGTTCAGACTTTCGGGACACCTTGGATATCGAAGAAGAGGCCCGCCTGGACACTTGGCTTTCATCGCAGGCAGATACTGCGACTTTTTTCTTGGATTCCATTGATGAATTAAATCTGAGTCTCGGTTCCTTTCAGCATTCAATTAAGCGCTTCGCAAAGGCAATCAATGGCCAACTTGGCCGGGCCAGAATTTTCATTACCACTAGGCCAATACCGTTTGATAGAAATGTTGTTCAGCGCTTTCTCCCTGTTCCACCTATCGCTACTTCAGAGCCCAGTGCTGAATCTTTCGCTGAAATTGCAATGGGGGAAACTGAGAAAAGAGAGCCCGGTGACGGTGCAGCAAAATCTTCTCCTGAGTGGAGAACTGTGGCGCTTCTGCCACTTTCTGATGCTCAAATAAAGGAATTTTCCTCAGCCGAGGGTGTTGATGACCCATTGGCATTGTTGAAGGATCTTAAACAACGGAATGCGGAGGAGTTTGCCCGGCGGCCCCAAGACCTAATTGAGCTATGCTCGGATTGGAGAGAAGAAAAGAGAATTCGCACGCATCTCGATCAAGTAAAAAGTAATGTGCGTGTCAAATTGCAGCCGGGGCGTGAGGATAAAGAGCTGGCTCAACTATCTGCCGACAAGGCCTTAGAGGGAGCAAGCCGCCTAGCATTGGGAATGCTCGCTACTCGTCGTTTGACTATAAGACACAATGCGGCAGCGGATGACGTCAAGACTGATTTCGCGCTTGACCCCGCAACTATCTTGTCCGATTGGACTCCCACTGAACGCAGGGCCTTGCTTGAGCGTCCTCTGTTTGGCTTTGCATCCTATGGGCGGGTGAGGTTCCATCATCGATCCGTTGCTGAGTATCTCGCTGCACACCGTTTAAACTCGCTTCTTGATCAAGGAATGTCGTTTAGGGCGTTGAAGCGACTCCTTTTTGCGGAGACAAAAGGCAGGTTGATTGTCCGCCCTTCGAAAAGGCCCATAGCGGGGTGGCTTGCTATCTCCCGAAGTCGTGTGTTTGAACTTTTACGAGATTGTGAGCCCTCAGTTCTTTTTAACGAGGGTGACCCTGAATCATTAACTGAATTACAGCGCATTCAGACGCTACGGGCGTTTGTAAAACGATATGGATCGGGAGGGGCGCGAGGTCTCAATGTACCGAATATCCAGATTCATCGGTTTGCTTCTGAGGGATTGGCCAACGAGATCAAATGTCTTTGGAGGGATGATATCGAGAATCCTGATGTGCGGGAAACTCTGTTATCTATTATCGCTGAAGGGCCAATCCATAACTGTGCCGACTTGGCCTATGGAATTGCCTGCTCAAAGGGAATATCCACTTTAGAAAGAATAATAAGTCTTGATGCATTGGTAAAACTTGCAGACGGAAGGCTTCGAAACATTGCTGTTGCAATAGCTATGGGTGACGAAAACTGGCCTGAAGAAATGATTAGGGCAGGCATTTTACGGATGTTTCCAGAATTCCTCTCCACGGAACAGCTTTGCAGCGCCTTGAGAGTTGTGAGCATTAAGCCACGTAGAATTGGCGATTTAAGTTGGCAACTACCGCGCCTTATCCTGAATGTTGAGCTGGATCAGACGAATCTTGAGTCACTTCGCAATGGCTTGGTTGAACTGGTTTCCGAGGGGCTGTCGTGGACTAAAGAGTGGCCTCATATCGTTAGCGACAGGCCTGATCTGAGCAACGCGTTGGCAGCAGTTTGCGTGCGTGGTCTCAAACAAGAGAAAAATTTTGAGTGGTTAAAGGCGAGCGTGCTCGCATTGCAGTTGCGTGATCGTGAATATGGCAGCGATGAGCCCTGCAAATTGATTCGCGAGCAATTCGCTAGTTTGACAGCAGAAGAAAACGAAAGTCTTTTTTGGTCTTACGATCAACTGATGCAGTCCCTTCAGCAAAATGATGACCCATGGAAGCGACTGGCGAAGATCATCTTTCATGATGATCATGTAAATCTTAGTGCAGATAGAGACTTGTGTTGGATTTAAAGCGGACTCGGTAATATTGATACCTTTGCAGAGAATCGGGCATTGCTTTTGGAGGCAGCGCTGCGGCTTGCTCCTGATGCTATGAGTTGGAAAGAGCATGTCTCGGGTCTAAAACATCTTGTGTCTGATGACCCTGATCTGATTGCTAAAATTGAAGAACGACTTAAACGATCAAAGCATGATGGTGAGATCAAGCATTGGGAGAGAAAAACGGCGGAGAAAAAAAAGCAGAGCGAGAGGAAAAAACTGAAAGCCAAAGCAAGCTGGATTCAATTATGGCGAGAGATCGCAGATCATCCCGACGTCGCTTTTTCGCCAGAGCGCAGAAAGACCACGGCATGGGATCTCTGGCGCGTGATGCAGCAGTATGGAGAGAATCATCGTGAATCCGGATGGAACCGTTTATTTATTGAAAAACAATTTGCAAGGAAGACGGCAGATCAGATACGAAAGATCCTTATGGATGTGTGGAGGGGGGACCGACCTACCCTACCTAAGGAGCGACCCGAGGATCAGCAAAATACCTATTTAGTTTGGTGGCAATTAGGACTTGCAGGGATTTATGCAGAAGCTGAGGACCATAAATGGGCAACGAAATTGTCTGTCGAAGAAGCTGAAGTGGCATGTCGATACGCCCCTATCGAGCTCAATGGGTTACCCCATTGGATGAAAAATCTGGTTATACAATATCCAGAAGCTGTGAATGCAACGCTGGGGGATGAGCTGAGCTGGGAGCTGGAACAAAAGCCAAGGGGGCAAGCCCGGTCGATGCTATTACAGAGCATCAATCACGCTGATGAGACTGTGGTTGAAGTGTTTATTCCGAGAATTCGGAGTTGGTTGGATTCCAATGGCGGACTGGCCGACAGTGAAGATCGCGTCAGTGAACAAGCTCAACGGCTGAGGCAGGTCATCGACGTCTTGTTGAAGCACGGAGATAAAAATCTACTGGCATGGTTGGCGGATCTCGCGCATCGGCGACTGCAGTTTCAGATGCCGCAGGAATTTGCTTTTGTTTGGTTGCCCACATTGATGAAGCTGGAACCGAAACTTGGTTTAGATGCTCTCGAAGGGCAGCTACAAAGCATAGAACCTTCAGTGCGAAGCGTGGCGGTTACTTGGTTTAGCGTGTTGTTTGGTGATAGTTCAGACGCTGTCGATTTTAGCCACCCCGGATTTACAGGGGAGCTTCTCCTCAGACTTGTTCGCCTAGCATATTTTCACGTGCGGCCAGAAGATGACACCGTGCACGAGGGTACCTATACGCCCGATACCAGGGACCATGCTGAGCGTGCACGTAGCCAAATTGTAGGTGCGATATTCGCCCTTCAAGGCGAGGAGGGGTGGAGCACAAAGTTGGAGATGGTAGAGGACTCCAGCTTCGAGCATTTAAAAGGTCGCATCATGGCAAAAGCGGAAGAAGGCTGGGCCCTTGAGGTTGACTCGGTCGCGTTCGATGATGCGCAAGCTATTTCCCTTGATAGAATTGGTGAAGCACCTCCATCCACTAATGAAGCGATGTTCGCTATTTTGAAGGACAGGTTGGCAGATCTTGATGAGTTGCTGCTGCGCGATTTCTCTCCGAGAGAGGCCTGGGGTGGCATTGGCGATGAGCGAGTTATGCGCCGTGAAATAGCGCGCGAGCTAACTCAAACAGCTAATGGGCTCTACAAGGTAGACCAAGAGGCGGTGACGGCTGATGAGAAGGAAACTGATATTCGTCTTCGGTCCCTGGGATCAGAGAGCGAAGCAGTAATAGAGCTCAAGCTTGCAGATAACCGGACAGCCCGTGACCTGCGTGACACTATCTTTGACCAGTTGGTACGCAAGTACATGGCTGCTGACAACTGTAAGTCAGGGTGCCTTCTCGTCACTTTGGCAAGAGATCGCAAGTGGCAACATCCAGATACAAAGCAGCCTATTGACTTAAACGATTTGAAAGGCCTACTTGAGAAAGAAGCGAAACGTATTGAAGGAACCATGGCGGATGAGGTTGCCCTCGTAGTGCATATTATTGATCTACGCCCACGTTTGCCGAAAGAGAATGCTTAAAGCAAGCTGTTTGCGAATGCAGAAGTGCATCGCGGTAAGTAGTATTTAGGCCTTTATATCAGGTGCGGCCCAACCAATGAGCTATCGAATTATGAACAATATTTTCCGGCAAGAACTCTTGTTCTAATCTTCCTTTTTCCCTGTGCAGTAGCTCAAGATAAAACGCTCGTTCCTCGGGGGTCAGGCCATCTGTAGGGACAACTTCAGCTGGTTGTGGCTCCCGAACTGCCTTTTTTCTCGCGAAGTTGTTGAAGATAACTTCGTTCATTAGTAATGGCATTACACACGGTTGGAACCCTCTGGCCCTAGCCAGCATGGTGAGTCCCCATGTGTCCATGTCTCCCCAATAGGCCAATTTCTTTTCGCTCAACCAGGAAGCTCTCATCCAAGATAAATTCAGACCGGCTCCCAAGATCGCAACTGTACCGGTGGCTGGTGGTAACTGGTGAATGCATCTTTCGTTCTCGACGATCAGCATGGAGGCTCCCGGCATAGGGACCTCCTCAAGCTCCCGAGCACGCACTCGAAGCTGTGAAAACGGGAGTAATCCGCCATCCAGGTCTGCAACCAACAACCAATGATGGCCTTCATCGTCAGCGCCAAGAAAGGCTTCTAGTCCAAGTTCACTGACTTGGCCATCAAATAGTATGTCCAGCATCTGAACAAGTAGCTGTCGGTTCCGTTCGAAAAATTTACTGTCGATTCCACCTATCGAGAGAGCTCGAAGGGGCTTTCCCTCTGCCAAACCCGGTGACAAGAGGAGCGCGACCTTGGCTGACTGAATAACTTCATTTTCGGGCTTATCTAGCACTAGGCGGCGTTTCCGGATTAGCAAACGACGAAATCGCTCGTCAACTTCTGGTACCAGGCGACATAGGGTTTGGTACTCCCTGCGCATTTCGCTGTCGTTTGCCGCTTCAATCCATTCGGTTGGCGAGCTCAGTACCCAGAATTCGGGAACCTCTACTTCCTCGCTGGCACTGCGGAATTTTTGAGATGCCCAGTCGATCTGCCCCACTTTCACACTGCGCCATTGGTGCAAATGCCCCCGAACTTTTTCCAGGTTCTCGGAGATAACGCGCCCGGATGGCTTGCCAATTGAGATCCTGAGTGGCCAGCTATCGGCCTTGAGCAGGCGCTGTTCTCGCAGGTCTGCATTTTGCCATTGCCGGGCAAGCTTCAGTGCCAACTCAGCTGGGGATTTCATGGGGCTTCCGTGTCATTTTCTCTGCGTAGGCTTCCAGTTCTTCCCAGCTCAGCGATGTCAGGGTGGCTCGCACGTCTTTGCGGTGGACTAGAATTGCCGAACGGGTGTGGTCTCTCAGCAATCTCATCTCTTTGTTTGGAGTTACAAATAGAGGGTGCAATCCAAACTCGTTAAGTGCAGAGATGATGCGGCCAGCGACCGCGTGAGAGCTTTTCGAGAAAGCCTCATCTAGAACAATGGTACCAAACAGCGGCTGTGTGGCTCCATCAGGGCAGAGCGCATAGCTCAGCGAAGCCGTCAGGATGTAACTGGCGATGATTTCTTTCTCGCCACCGCTTCCACCTTGGGAGCCGGTTCTGGTTTCGATGACCACTATGGTTTCCCGATCAATTACCGAAACTGCAAATTGCAGGCGGTAGCGAGGGTCGAGCAGGGCGCGGGCACTGACTGTTCGTTTGTTGTCACTGGCATCTCGCAGCAGCTTCACCATGTTTTCGAGGGCCCGGAAATGGCTTTCGCCCTGATCGTCCTTCAAGGCATTCGCGCGTAATTGGCGCTGCGCCTGTTCCAGAGTCCGCAAGGATTCATGGGTAACGCGCTTGGGCTCAAGCTTAAGATATCGTCCAGGCTGGAAGTCTACCCGTCGAAGAGTCGAGTTGAGGTCTGAAATACGCTCCTCAATAACCGCAACTTCGTTCCGTATATGGGCGAGAAGCTGAGTCACGCCCTGATCCGACGAATGGTTCAGGTAGTTCAGGAAACGGTCGAGTTTTTCGGGTAATGCCTCTTCTTCAAGAATCCGTAGTCGTTCTAGGTATTCCGGTATGTCGCGAATATCGCTCCCCGTTTCTGACAGTGCGCCAGTGTCCATAGTCCTAGCGTTCGCCATCTGCTGGGTCAGCTTTAGCTCGAACCCACTCACCTGCTGGGATAGAGTCTTGATCTCACGATCGAGCTCGCTCGTTTGGTTCCGTTCTAGCTGATCCAACTTGTCGTGTTGACCGGCCACCGGCGGACTGAAATGCGTGTCAGCCAGAGTCTGTTGCTCGTCGGTCAGTCCCTCGCCGATCCGGTCCAGCATCTCTGCCAGACGTTCAGTAGAATGGGCGCGTTGAGTACCCAGTATTCCTTGATGAGCACGTTCGTCAGACAGCTTTCGCTGCGTATCCGATAGTTCACTGTCGACCTTTTCGAATTGCTGGCGGGCTCTCTCCACATCGGAGTCGGGGGCGGTCAAGGATTCGAGGCGTTCCTGGAGTACCGATAATTCAGATTCAGCGCTCGGAAGGTCAATCTGCTCGAAGCTGATCCCTGAAAGGCTCGTGTAAAGTTGATGCGTAGTTCGTGTATCAGTTAGCGCTTTACGAGCGGCTTCCAAATTCTCAAGGGCCTGGTCAGCCTTGATCTGGGTCTCTGAGAGCTCCGTGTTTAAAGCCGCTAACCGATCCCGATTGTCGAAACCGGTCATCCAGTCTTCGTCCAGTCGTTGGTTGTCCCGCTTCTCGAATAAGCCCCGCTTGCCGGACATCAGACCTTGCCTGGTCATACCGTGTGGTGTGTCGCGCAGTGCCTCTGGTGACTGGACACAGTGGCGATCGATCCCTGCCAACAGTTTCTTCAGAGCTTCTCGGTGGGGGTGTTCCTTGAAATTCAGTTTACGAGTGAAACCGTCTTCCATGAACTGCGCTTTGCTCTGTGGCATCTCAGCTTCAAGCAACCGAACGTGAAGGCGGTTGTTGCGATGATTTACCCAGTCCAAGGCACTTTTCATAGCTGCAGGTGGTACCACGAGTCTTAAGCGGTGCCCTCCGATGGCTCGCTCTATAGCTCCGCGCCATGCATTTTCTTCCTGTTTTACTTCTACCAGCTCTGCAACAAACGGCAGGTTGTCGTCATTGAGATTCAGCGCTGACGCCAGCTCGCTGCGGAACTCCTGAAAATGCCCAGCTATATTCGATTTGGGGCGAGCCTTTATGCGCTGAACCTCATCGTTAAGTTCCTTTATGGCATCTTTGAACTTGGTATAATTCACGCCCTGATCCAATACCCGTTGATCTTGGTCCTCTTGTAATGCTGAGAGCTCTCGTTGCTTCTCTTTACACACCTGTTGGTTTGAAAACAGAGCTGAAGGAGTGAGCGCATCGTCGAGGCCGAGCTTGGTTGCCAGCTTGCGATAATCGCCAGAGTGTTGCCGTCGTTCATCGACCCACCGTTCTTGCTGGGTGATCTGCTCCTTTAGCTGTTCGACACTAGCGCCGCCGGCTTGCAAATAGATATCGTTGAGCGTGTTTGCCTTATTTCTCAGCACTGAGGCCGCAGTATCCAGTGATGTAAGAGTCGCGTTGCTATCCTTGATTTTCCCGTCAAGTTCATCGATTCGGTCGGTCCACAGCTGATATCCGGCCAGCGCGTACCAGACGGGCAGTATCTCTTTGAGCATTTGATTTTGATTCAGCGCTTCTTTTGTAGCCTGATGTTTTTTGTAAGTCTCGGCGATTGGCAGTAGCGACTGATATTGCCTGCGAGCAGTTTCCAGTTCCCCATGGATTGTCGCCAGGTCATCGAACTCGCTGGCTACTTCCGCTGCGCGTTCAAATGCGGAATGGTCATCGAGAACCAGCTCACGGAAAATTTCGTCAATACTGTTCAGTTGCTTGAGCCCAGCCGCTCGATTGAGCAGGGTGAAAGCGTTTTCGCCCACTTCGAAAAAACGCCTTACCTGCGCAAGGTATGCCTTTTTGCTGTCGTTGATCTGGATGTCGGAAGCGTCTCGGGCATATTGCTTAAGTTCTCGTGCTCCACCCTCATGATGGATCGCCAGCCAATCATCCAGACCTTGATCGTCTCGCTCTGAGAAAAGCCACAGACGCTTCAGATCACCAACTGAAGAACTGCTGCCCTCGACCCAGAATATCGCGCCAATCCGGATAGCTTTATCACCATTATCAAAGCGAGCGCTGACAGCCGTGATCGTCTTGCCGGGCCGGGCAACGTGACTGTTATCTCCGGAATTGTTTCCAGCGCCGGAAACGCCACGGATGTAGGACATCAGGTCCCGGTCGCTCTCATGGCCGCCGGTAGATGCGAGGTTATACCGCGGCTGGTGGGTAAGCAGTGTCATGAGCGCATCGACCAGCGTTGTTTTTCCGCTGCCTGTCGGGCCAATAATTGCGGTGCCCTTGGCATCGATTTCCGCGCAGTGGCGTCCTCCGAAAGGTCCCCAGTTATATAAATCCAGATGCGTAAGAATGAACGCCGAGGAGGGAAGAATCTCCGTAGCGAAGAGGTCCTCTTGCGAGCGTGTCATGGTTGGTCCTCCTCAGCATCCGATTCCCGACTTGCCAGCTTTCGGAAATGCTGTAGGAGGTTTTGGAGGCTCTCGGGATTGGCGAGATGGGTAATGATCGGTCTTATGATGACTTGGTCGCTGGCATCGACTTCCGAGACAATGCCATGGTTTTTCAGATTGTCCAGTAGGTTGCGCAGCCGCTTCTGGTCTCTCGCGTCGCTACCGGTATCTCCCAGATAAAGTTGCAGCTGAGGTAGCAGCTCGTCCAGTTCAATCACCGCCTCACCGGCTCCGAGTCCTGCGTCCTGTTCATGGGCAATGAAGTGTTGGCGCAGAATGGCAATGAGCAGTGATTGTTCCAGATTCAGTCTCTGTCGGCGTATCAATGGATGGGACCATTCATCATCTTCCTCCGCGAACAGCTGAGCTGATACAACCAGAAACGCCAGCCCCCGTATATCATCAATCTTCAGGCGTAAGTCCAGGGGCTCCAGAATTTGGTCGATCGCCGCCGTCTGATTGATCGCGACCTGGTAAAGGTTCGGCTTACGGTCCGCTTCGAGCAACCCGTATTTCAAAAGTTCTTGCGTGGCTACTTTCAGGTTTTTGGGCGTGTACTGGCACACCTCTCCATCGCTGGACGTCGATACATCCTCCGAATTAGTCGGTTCCGCATGGACGTCCGGATGTGCATCGTCAGGAGGCGTATCTTCTGTTTTGGCCGTTAAACGGTCGAAAAAGTCGGACATGGCGTTTAAAGCTCCCAGTCGATGGACTCTACGGCGTCCCGTGTCAGTGCCAGTTTCGGAACGTGAAAACGTAATGTTTTGCCCGTGGCATCGGTTACGTTAACGGCTTCCCGGTCCTCGGAAATGGCAACCTCCGCTTCACGGGCCATGCTCAGCCAGAGCGCCAAGGTTTCGAGGTCATGAGTCGGAGGAAGGTGACTGGCAAGATTGGCAATGGTCATGGGCTTATTGGTCACCGAAAGCAGTTCCACAGTGTCCCGGAACAAGGCTTCCCGGTCGAGACCATCGAATGCCCGCCAGAACTCCTCATCGACATCTTTAAGGTCTACGCCCTGTTCGGCCAGTTCCAGGTCCTTGGATTTTTCTTCAGTGGCGGATTTGAACCTCAGCCGCTCCACCAATGGCAAGCTGGGCGTGGCTACAGCAACCGGGGGTAGGGGTGCTTCACTTTTACGCACCTGGTGACTGGCCCAATCGATGTTAAGCGCTGTATTGAGTATGCCGTTCAATAACTCTCCTACCTTGTGATTCTCTGCTGCAAGACCTGTTTTCAAAAAGCCTTTGACGTCCCGCTCGCTGCGTGCTCGGGCTTTGATAACCGAGGCGGACTCCTGAACCAGTCGGATCACCAGCCAGCGAAGGTCGTCCTGTTGCTGCCTGGTGAGCGCGTGACGCGTTGAGGGATGGCGTAATATCGTGCGCAACCGGTGTTTCATGTTGTCCAGTTCGGTCGAGCGACCCAACTGCTCGTGAAATCCATGGAAGACTTTTCCCTCGGCTGTTTCCAGTAGACTGTCGTGCCCATCTAGCAACCGATCCACAATTTCGCCGCGGTGGTGTTGCTCGCTGACAATGGACTGGCGAAGGCGCCGGTCTGCATCCCGGTATGAATCTTCGACCCGCCTGAAGTCAGCTCGCAAGCTGGTTGCGAGGTTGAATACCTCTCTTATGCCCTCGGCTGCTTCACCGCCTTCCAGAACTTTGAATCGACCTGCTTCAACTTCCGCCAGCTCAGTTTCAAGCTCCTTTATTTTTCTCCGAATATGATCAGCACGGCTTTGTGCGTCTGGGTTCAGGCGAGTTTCGAGGTTCTCGATCTCACGCTGCACGGTCGCAAGCCGGGAGGCGGTGGATGTCATGATTCGATCATCCAGGTTCTCCACGAAACTGAGGGCCTTTTGCAACGCATCGGTCGCGATCAGTCGTCCCTCACGCTCAACGATCAGTCCGCGCCGAATCCAGGATCTTAGCTCGCGCCGAGCATCGCCTGCAGGGTCGTCAGTTTGTAGCTCGAATTCGTCGTTGTTGGCGTGTTCAGTGAGGATCTCGGTCAGCATCTGTTGTGCGTCTTCAAACAGAATCTCGTCTCGATTCTGTTCCATCAGAGCCTGTAGGCAGCTCAGTACAAGCGGACCCCGTGTCGAAGACAGAAGCTTCCAGGCCGGATGGTGATGCCGGGAGACAAGATAGGCCTGGGTTCGGGTCTGGGTATCTTCTTTCATGTCGGCATCCAGCAATTATCCGATAGCATGCCAAGTATCGGTTGTTTCCTCGTATTCTGCCCGGCCGACAGCGACCAACGAGTAAAGCCCTTCTTCGACAGCCTTTCTTGGCTTACGTTTGAAAAGATCTGTCAGGCTCTCTGTGGTATGTGGTCGCTCTGAGAGTGCTTCACGCAGCACTCGAAGCTGTTCCGGCATGGCCTTTGGAAGTACCGATTTTCCTTTGGCACTCATCACGTCTGGTTTGGTCGCGGGTTGATCTTGTGGTGTAAGCTCTGCACTTGCTTGTACAGCGTCCGGTGCCTGGTAGTCGGGCCGTAACCATCGAATGTGGCCCTGAGCCTCCTCCTGTGCTCGTTGTTTATTGAGCTCCACCAGACGCAGCAGAAGCTCTTCTTCAGCTTCGGTTTGGCTGTCAGCTTTGTCGGGCAAGGGTGTGGTTGCTCCGGGTTTGCCGACAATCTCCTGTGCCAGATCCTGCCAGCCATAGGCTTCGAAAACAGCCATATCCAGCGCGTCGTGATCTTGCAGGAGTGTGCTGACAAGCCCTTGCTGGTTGATGGTCTTGTCCTTGTCCGTCAACTCCTCGCCGGTACGAAGTTTTTCCATCACGTTGTAGATGCCGGTTAGCGTCAGGGCGGGGTGTGCGGCCTGCTGGATTTTTCTGTGCGCGTCGATACGTTCTGCGATGTTTCCAATTTTTTGTGCTGCATCGGTTGTTAGTTCGGGGAAGGCGAAGGTTTCAAAGCACCTTGTTTTGTTATAGCGGGGCCGGTCTTCGAGAGTTCCCCCTACTGCGAGGGCCCAATTCATGTGTAGGCGGCTGGCGAGCACACCAAGCAATACTGCCCGATCTATCGCGATGTTGACTAACATGTTGTCAGGCAGGATGTCTGCGTAAAGAAATGTGAACAGGCGATGTTTGGTCGTTTCTACTGTCGATATATATCTTGGTAAATCAGCGGCCATTTCCCGCCAGTCTCTACGAGGCTCTCCGAATATCCACCAGTTATTGCGGTAGGTTGCGCGTTTGTTCTGGTCTCTTTCCGGCTTCACCCGTTCCAACACCCATTGATATATAGCAGGAAATTTTCCCCTAGTCGTGGGTTCATCTAGTCCATACAGATCTATGACTTTAACCCCCCGAGGCGTTTGGGTAAGATCTCGACCGTTTCGATATTCTCGAATTACTTTCTCAACACCTTCGATAGCACCTAAGCCTAGCTCCTTTGCTTCTTCCGGCGAGACAATGAAACCTGAACCATGAAGCTTCACGCCCGGGGAGCTAATTCCCTCATTTGCCCTCAGAGCCTCAACGCTCGAAAGATTTGCGCCAACATTTAGATCAGGATGAAGCCGTCCCGTTCTGGCGCTGAGTTGAACCTCTCTCGCTTCTCGGTCTTCGTTTGCGGTTTCTTTGACCACTTGCCGTAACTGCCCGGGTTTTTCACCCGCTGCGCCTACGGTCATCGCAATCCTCACCGCCGCTCCATCGTTGACGTCCACCCATGGATGATCCGGCACAGCGAATACGAGGGAAAGCGGTTTTTTTGCGTCGTTCAGGTGAGGCTCCAATACCCTGCGGTTGAAGGTTTGCCGAAGGCTATTAGTGGTGATAAAACCAAATCGCTGAGTATGTCCATGGCGTACTTTTTCAGCCGCAATGTGCCACCAATACATAACGAAATCTGCAGATTCCGGTACCGTGCCTTTGAATACAGCCCGGACCGCGTCGACGTAACCGTCACCCAAGGACCGGCGCATCGTGGAGGCGCCAATAAAGGGTGGGTTGCCGATGATGTAGTCCGTATCGGGCCATTGAGCCTGCCTTGGATTGTGGTAGCGGTAAACGACCTCGCGACCCGATTCGTCAGGTACCAGCCTGTCCGTTGCGGGGTTGATTTTCATGCTGATGCCGTCCCAGATGGTGACTGGCTTGCCGGCGGCATCTGTTTCAGGTGCTCTGTCGTCGCAATCGATAAGAGCATCGCGGTTCTCGATGTTCTTGAAGTCACGGAGTATGGGCTCTGGAAGATCAAGGCGATCATTAAGTCGGAAATGCCACTGAAGATATCCAATCCAGAGCACCAGTTCTGCAATGGCTGCAGCACGGGGGTTGATTTCAAGGCCCAGGAACTGGTGAGGGTCAACAGTCAGCCCCTCGGTTTCCAGCACGCCCTGGCCCTGGCTGCGCTCGGCAATAAAGGCCAGCACTTCACCTTCCAGCCTTTTCATGTGTTCCAGTGCCACGTAAAGGAAATTGCCGGAGCCGCAGGCCGGGTCCAGAACCCGGGTTTCACACAATTGATAGTGGAATTTCTTGACCTCTTGGAGGGCTTTGTCGGATTTGTCTTGGCGCAGCAAGGTCTCGGCTGCGGCACGGACATCACCCCATTGCTCCCGCAATGGTTCAATTAAGGTGGGTAGCACAAGGCGCTCAACATAGGCCCGAGGGGTGTAGTGAGCACCCAGCTTATGACGCTCCCTCGGATCAAGAGCGCGCTCAAGCAGTGTGCCGAATATCGCGGGCTCTACAAAGCGCCAATCCGCTCTGGCAGCGTCGATCAGCAATTGAATCTGGTCTGCCGTGAGGGGGATGGGATCTATCCCCTTGAACAATCCTCCGTTAAAACGTTTTATATCCTGCATCAGGCGGGGATCGTAGCCGCCTGTGTTCATGTTGTCCCAGAGTGCTTGGACGGCTTGGGGGAAGGCGGCAGGATTCCGATCCTTTATATCGACAAGCAAGCCCTGAAAGGAAGATCGCGGCAGCAGTTCGACATCTTCCGCGAACATGGTGAAGAGACATCGCTTGAGAAAATTGGCGACCCGTTCGACCGCAAATCCACTTTGCTCAAGGGATTTCGCCAGATTGGCCAGCGTGGTACTAACCTGACGGGTGACTCGCGCAGCATGTTTGCTGGGGTCCAGGCTCTCAGGATCGAGCCACAACCGACGCAAGCGGTCCTGAACTTCCGGGCGATGCAGATCGTCCAGCCGTATTTCATGGTGGCGAGGATCGGGAAAGGCGACATAATTACCGCCGGTGCGGGTGAACTCAGAGTAGGTATAGATTGCATTGCCAACGTCTACCACAACGACGAACGGAGGTCTGCCATGTTCTACTTCGTCTTGAGGCAGCCCCCGGACATAGCGTTCTGCCTGGCTGACAGCGGCATTAATCGCATTCTGGTGACTGCGGGAGGCAAGTTCTTTGCCGGTCTGTTTGCCTTCGAGGACGAAGCAGTCACGCCGATACAGATCTATGTACCGTTTTTCCGTGGTCGAGTCAGCACGCTGGGGGGCGATGAATCGTTCAAAGACATAAGCGTTCTGCCCGGAGTCGCCATCTCCTGGGTCAGGGCGCGGGAGGCCCAGCAAATCGCACAGGTCCCGCATGAACGATTGAAAGTTTGAGCGCTCACTACCCGTGTTGTTTTTCCAACGGTTCAGGAAATCTTCTACATCGGAAAGGGATGCTACAGCCTCCAAGCTAACCACTCCTTAGCAAAGCAACTTTATTTAACGGACATCCTACCTGCTTTTTAAGCAACCATGCGAAGTCTTCTTATCGATGAACATCGGCAATTGGTCAGGGTAGTGTTATGTAATCTGTTCTGTGCCTTGGAGCGTTGTGCCCGGAAACGACCAAGGGTCAGGTGGTGCGCAACCTATGCATTGCCCCCGAAACCCTGGGCACAGCCTGGGCACCATTTGGGCACAGACCGAAAATAACGTAAAAATTGGAGGGTGTGCCGAGAACGACCAAAGGTCAAGATTTCGTGGCTGATGTAGCGATGTCGAAGTGTTGGTTAAAAAGGCGTCAGGTAAGGGGGGGGGCTTTCTAAGTTGTTGAAATAATTCATTAATGGCCCGCCCGAGAGGATTCGAACCTCTGACCTCCGCCTCCGGAGGGCGGCGCTCTATCCAGCTGAGCTACGGGCGGTTTTCAACAAAATTGGCATGTTTGACCGTTGCCTTCGGTTCCGGATTTTTTCAGTGACCCTTGCCTCCGGAGGGCGGCGCTCTATCCAGCTGAGCTACGGGCGCTTTAAACTTCAGACCTGACGCCAGGGCGCCAATTTCGAGTGCGCAATCTTACGTGTGCAGCCGATCTCTGTCCAGCCCTTGTGGCCGAGGCTATTGACCCGGGTAAAGCGGTTGCGGGCTTATAGTGACCAGCTCTTTTTCATTGCCCACGCTGATCTCGCCATCCTGAATGGTGCACTGCAGGCTCATGTTGCGGTCGGCCAGCTTGCCCAGAGCTTCAGTGGATTCCGGGGGCATGTCGATAATGGTCAGGTTGTTAAATCGACTGACTTTGCCCTGAACTTTTTCCCACCAGAGCGGAACGGCGCGGCCACCGTAGGTGTAAAGAATTACCTGTTTTGATCGATTGCAGGCTTTGCGCAGGCGGCTTTCATCGGGCAGGCCCAGTTCAATCCAGAGCTCGATTTCGTCACTCAGGCTTTTCTCCCATAAATCCGGCTCGTCATCGGTGCTGATGCCCTTGGTGAAGGCCAGGTCTTCGCTGGCGTTCTGGACGAATGCGAGCAGGCGTATCATCATGCGCTCATCGGTTTCGGATGGGTGCCGTGCCAAAGTCAGTTGGTGATCGCCGTAGTAATGCCGGTCCATGTCCGCAATGTTCAGTGTGGCTTTAAAAATAGTCGCCTTGAGGGCCATGGGGTGTCCTGAAATCGCTGGTGGGTTTTAGCCCATAGTGTAAAGCAAATTGTCTTCAACAGAGCGAAACGCCATGGTGATGTTGCGCGGTTTTCTGGTGCTGTCGATCTTCTTCCTGCTGGGTGAAGCCGTCCGGATTTTGTTTGCACTACCGGTCAGCGGTGGGGTGATTGGTATGATCCTGCTCACCGTCACCCTGATGCTGCGGGGGCGCATCAGCGACAGTCTGGCTCAGGCCAGTGGGGCACTGATTTCCGTCCTGGTGCTGCTGATCATGCCGGGCGTGGTGGGTGTTTTCTTTCAGGCGGATGAGTTTTCCGGTCAGTGGTTGGCGATCGGCCTGGCATTGGTTGTCGGCACATTGCTTAGCGTGCTGACCACGCTCTGGCTGCTGCAGCGCGCTGTTAGGCGGACTGGTCAGGAGTTGGGGAATGACTGACCTGATCGACCGGCTGGCCGTCATCATTCACACTCTCAGCAATACTCTGGTGGATTCACCCTCAGCGAATATCGTGCTCGCCGTCGCCCTGACGTTGGGTGCCTTTATGGCAGGCAATCGGCTGTTTGCTTTTTTCCGGTCGCCGGTCTGGCTGCCTCCAGTCGTGATCGCCGCCTGCCTGCTGAGTCTGGCGTTGACAATTCTCAAGCTAAACTACGGCAACTACCGTGAGGGTGCCCAGTGGCTGACGGTGCTGCTTGGACCGGCGACTGTGGCGCTTGGCGTTCCGCTTTATCAACAGGTGCGCCACATCCGGGCTCTGTGGCGGCCGATACTTTTCACTTTACCGATTGCGGCACTGCTGGCGGCCGTTTACGCGGTGCTCATTGCGGCCGCGTTTGGGGCCTCGCCCGAAGTGATTGCGTCCGTTGCTCCCAAATCCGTCACTGCGCCGATTGCGATCGGGATTACTGAACAGCTTGGCGGCTCGGTGTCATTGATGATGGGCGGATTGCTGATTACCGGGGTTGTGGCGACGGTATTTGTCGACCTTGCGGTGCGTTGGATGAACATTCAGGACCCACGGATTGTCGGCTTTGCCCTGGGTTTGAATGGCCACGCAATTGGCACCGCCCGGGCGTTTGAGCTGGGCCCCACGGCTGGGGCATTCGCCTCTCTTGGCATGGGATTGACCGGTATATTCACCGCGCTGACTCTGCCCTTTGTGTTTGGGACGTTCGGTTTTTGACGACGGCAATCACTGAATGACAAAAAAGAGGCTGGAAAGGGTTGTTAAGCCAATTGTGAATTACAATATCCCACGTCAGTCTGATTTAACGGAGTAAACCAAAGTGACAATAGACCTGTCCTGTTTTAAAGCCTACGACCTTCGCGGGCGTGTGCCCGACCAGTTGAATCCGACCCTGGCCGAGCGTATCGGCCGGGCCTATGTGGAAATCACCGGCGCAAAGCGCGTAATTGTCGGTTACGACATTCGCCTTTCCAGCCCTGACATCGCCGATGCTTTGAGCTCCGGCCTGATGGCTGCCGGTGCGGACGTGTTTGATATCGGGCTGTGCGGCACCGAAAACGTCTACTTTGCAACCAGCCATTACAAAATGGACGGCGGCATCATGGTAACCGCCAGCCACAATCCGAAAGACCACAACGGGATGAAAATGGTTGGCCTTGATTCCCGGCCCATCAGCTCCGATAACGGCCTGAACGAAATACGTGACCGGGTGTTGGAACCCTTCACCGATGCCCCGAAGCAGGGTGTCATTGAACCGTTGGAAACGACCACCGCCTACATTGACCACCTGTTGGGCTATGTAGACGCATCGTCGTTGTACCCGAAAACGTTTGTGGTTAACGCAGGTAACGGCGGCGCCGGCCTGATGATCGACGAGCTGGAGCTGCACTTGCCTTTCGACTTCGTAAAGATCCATCATGAGGCCGACGGCAATTTCCCCAATGGTGTACCCAACCCGATCCTGGAAGAAAATCGCGAGGCCACAGCCAGTGCTGTCATCGAACACGGCGCGGCCATGGGTATCGCCTGGGACGGCGATTTTGACCGCTGTTTCTTCTTCGACGAAAACGGCCGGTTTATCGAAGGCTACTACATCGTCGGTTTGCTGGCGGACCAGTTCCTGCGGAAAACCGGTGGTGGCAAGGTCATCCATGACCCGCGCCTGACCTGGAACACCATCGATCTGGTCAAAGCCGCTGGCGGCGAAGCCATCGAGAGTAAAACCGGTCACGCTTTCATCAAACAGCGCATGCGCGACGAAGACGCCGTCTACGGCGGCGAAATGAGCGCCCACCACTACTTCCGCGACTTCGCCTACTGCGACAGCGGCATGATTCCGTGGCTGCTGATCGCTGAGCGCCTGTGTCAATCAGGCCAAACGTTGTCTTCCCTGATTGACGCCCGAATCGAAGCCTATCCGGCCAGCGGCGAAATCAACCGCACCATCGCCGACCCGCCGAAGGTGATCGCGGCGATTGAAGCAAAATACGGAGCGGCGGCAAAGCAGGTATCCCACGTTGACGGCGTCAGCATTGAATTCGACGAGTGGCGGTTCAATCTGCGGATGTCGAACACGGAACCGGTGGTTCGCCTCAACGTGGAATCGCGGGGAGATATTCCGTTGATGAAAGCAAAAACGGAAGAGCTGCTGGCGGAAATGGAGCGGTTGAACGAGTAGCCTATCGCCAAAATCTGGGGCCGATCGGTGCGGTTGCCCCTCCTGAAACTGTGCGGAGCCATGGATGGCGGAGCCCAAGCGCCACATGGATGTGCCGCAAGGAGCGTGTTTCAGGAGGGGCAGCCGTGCCGAGCGGTCTTGTAGAAAGGTGTTGGTCTACTAAAGCCAGTCGTTCAGCATAATCCCGATACCGATTCTCTGAATCCTCTCGTTGTAATCAATCAGACTCTCGCCATACCCATTGAAATACTGAACATAACCCTTGATCGTATCCCCCATTGGAAAGCTGTACCCCAATTCAATCGACGTCTTATTATTATCCGAACGCAGATTGTTCTGAAGCGTTAGCGACAGCGTCCTATCCTCGCTCCACTTATAAATGGCCATGTAATCCGCATGCCCTACGAACCGTTCTATATCCTCGTTGTCATCTTCACCGGTGTCTTCCGGCAGCCGATACCAGGGTCGAACCATAAACAACCAGCGGTTGTAACTGTAGGCAAGATTGGCCGTGATCCGGTTCCAACTTCTGGAGCGTGGTTCCGACTGACCATTGGATTCATGATTAAACCCTACCGTCAGAGCGCTTAGCGTGCCGGGGCCAATATCGTAATTCGCGGCATACCGCAGGAAGACCTCTGGCTCATAGTTGGTCTCACGAAACGGCGCAGAATCATCCGTGTTGTAGACCTGCCAGAAGGACTTCTGGGTGTAACCGAACCAGAGCGTCGTCCGGTCATCCAGCCAGCCGGTAAGAAGCGGTACCTTGAAGCTGATCTGGTATTTTGCTTCCTGGTTGTCGATGCCGTAATCGTAGCTAGTGGCCCCGAGTCGTGGGCTCGACGGATCCCGATTCGCCCCCTTCTGGTATGTAAAGGGCAGGATGTACATGGGGCGATGGCTCACGAAACTGCCGGAGAAAGAGAAAATGGCCTTTTCAGCCGCAACGTAACGACCCATCAGGGTAGACATCACGCCCGAGTCCTCGACAGTGCCCTCTGATTCCACGTCTTCCAATGCCGTATCACCGTCTTCAGCGTCGGCCAGGGCTTTGTAGTCCAGCGACTCCACAGCCTGGTTTATGGATTCCCGTTTTTCTTCAGACGCCTGCTCCCGGGCTTCGTCAGGCTCATTAATGGCGTCGTAGCAGGCCAGTCGCTGGACTCCGTCGCCAATCAGCGCGCATTCTTCGAGTGATACAGCCTCAACGTCTTTTTCGAGTAGACCGTTCTCCTGCCCGATAGCAGGCGATGATGCTGCAAACCCCAGAAAGAGGAGTATGCAGGTGGCCCGCAGGGCCGAAAGACGGAAAATCGATGGCATTGCCCGGTTCCTATGCATTGGAAAGACTGACCCATGTGTTAGCGATACCGAAGGCCCAAACGCCCAGCATTGTTATGACCAATAGTGAAAAAACAATCTGATGCCGTGTTTTGCGTTCCGCCGATGCCGCCACAACCCAGCGAAGATACATCAGGCCGATGAAGCTGATGAAAACGGCCAGGCTGGCGACAGCCGGTATCAGAAGCCAGCCCGGATTAATCGGTTCCGCCCCCTGCGCCTCGCTGGAGAACCAGCCCATAGAGACCAGCAGCACAGCCAGGGCAGAAAATTCCAGAATCAGCAGAGGTTTTCGCCAACTCTGGATCGGTCTTTCGTCGGGCATGTTGTTGGTCCTTGATATTGGTTTAAACTTGGGCGCTATAGTACCTGTATTTTCGTTTCATTTTGCCATTTGGTTTTTTTGCCAGGCTGCAATGGCTATAATGTGCGCAACGGTTTTTATAACACCCAATAGTAAGGTGATTTGTGATGATGAAGAGAGCCCTGGCTGTGGTATTGCTTGGTTTAGGCCTGGCAGCAGGCGCCGTAACGGCAAGCGTTCAAGACGAGATCCGCTCGCGCATCGCGCCGGTGGGCGTGGTATGTGTGCAGGGCGAGGCAGAATGCGGAGAATCGTCCGCAGCGTCCCAGTCCGCAAGCTCCGGCCCTCGGGCCGCAGGCGAAGTTTACGCATCTGCTTGCGCAGCGTGCCATGACACAGGTGCCGCAGGCGCGCCGAAAAAGGGTGATGTAAATGCCTGGAGTTCGCGCATCGATAAGGGCCTGGAGACTCTGGTGACCCATGCTATCAATGGTTATAACGCCATGCCTGCGAAAGGTGGTTGCTCCAGCTGTCCAGATGAAGAAATCAAGGTGGCCGTCGAGTTGATGGTCGCGGAAAGCCAGTAGCACTTGCTGACTGTCTGCCCGTAACTGAAGAAAGCCCTCTGAATCTGAGGGCTTTTTTATCAGTTCATATCTTTAGCGTTGACTCAGTGTCTGGCCGTTCGTTTCTGCACTGTTGAAAGGTCGGAGGTCAGCCTCCCAGATCCCCAAGAAGTGCGCTGAGAGTCGCTTTACCCTTTTTCTGGTTGGCCTCCAGGTCCAGGTCGCCGGTGCCTTCCCAGCGTAGATCGTCTTCCGGCAGTTCATCCAGAAACCGGCTGGGGATCGTTTCCAGTTTTTCACCATACTGTCTGCGTTGGGCGGCGTAAGTAAGCGTGAGTGTTTCTCGGGCACGAGTAATGCCGACATACATCAGACGGCGCTCTTCTTCGATATTGCCTTCTTCAATGCTGGATCGGTGGGGCAGAATTTCCTCTTCAAGGCCCATGATGAAGACGTGGGGAAACTCCAGTCCCTTGGACGCGTGCAGAGTCATCAGCTGTACTTTATCGCTGTCGTCCTCTTCCTCTCGTTGTTCCATCATGTCCCGCAAAATCAGTTTGCTGATGGCATCTTCAATGCCGATTTCGTCCGCGGTGCCCTTGCCGTCGTCCAGCATGCGCTGAATGGATTCGACCAGATACCAGATATTCTCCATCCGCTTTTCAGCCTGTTTGGGTGAGCCGGAATGAAGATGAAGCCATTCTTCATATTCGATATCGGTGAATAGCTGCTTGATCACCGGCACCGGGTTTTCGCTGTGCAGCCGCGTGCAGGTACTGTCCACCCAATGGGCAAACCGGCGTAAACGGTCAAGTCCTTTTTCGGTAACGTGGGTTTCTGCGCCCATATCCCCCAAAGCCTTGAACAGGCTAATATTGCGGGAACGCGAGTAGTGGGTTAGCTGCTCTAGGGTCCGGGGCCCGATTTCCCGACGCGGCACATTCACAACCCGCAGGAAAGCGGCATCGTCGTCAGGGTTCACCAGCAGCCGCAGGTAGCCCATGGCGTCCTTGATTTCGTTTTTGGAGAAAAACGACTGTCCACCGGAAATGCGATAGGGCACCTGGTAGGCAAGCAGTTTCATCTCCAGCAGCCGGGACTGGTGGTTGCCCCGGTACAGCACGGCAAAATCCAGGAATTTCAGGCCTCGCTTCAGTTTTGCGTCGATGATTTCGGTGGCAATCCGCTCGGCTTCCGCATCTTCGTTGCGACATCGCACAATACGCAGTTCGTCGCCCGTGGTGTGGTCACTCCAGAGGGCTTTTTCGAACACGTGGGGGTTGTTGGCAATCACCGTATTGGCGCATCGTAAAATGCGGACCGTAGAGCGGTAGTTCTGCTCCAGTTTGACAATTTTCAGGCTGGGGAAATCGTCTTTCAGCTGGGCCAGATTTTCCGGCCGCGCACCCCGCCAGGCATAGATGGACTGGTCATCATCGCCCACCACGGTAAATGCGGCGCGCTCGGCTACCAAGAGTTTCACCAGCTCGTATTGGCAGAGATTGGTGTCCTGGTATTCGTCCACCAGCATGTAGCGGATTTTCCGGCGCCATTTAGCCAGGACCTCCGGTTGGCTTTGGAACAGCTGCACCGGAAGCAGGATCAGATCGTCGAAATCCACCGCGTTGTAGGCTTTCAGATAGTCGGCGTAATGGCGGTAAATGATGGCGATGCGCTGTTCCCGTTCGTCGGCCGCCCGGCTCCAGGCATCCGCGGGGTTGCGCATGGCGTTTTTCCAGGACGAAATGGTCATCTGCACATCGGACAGTTCGTCGCCAGCGTCGGCACTGGCCTCTCGCATCATCAGGTCCTGAAGCAGGGCCTTGGCATCATCGGCGTCAAAGATCGAGAAGCCGGGGTAGTAGCCCAGGTGCGCATGCTCCTCGCGAATGATGTTCAGGCCGAGATTGTGGAAGGTTGAGACAATCAGTCCCCGGGTCAGCTTGCGGTCGACCAGCCGGCTGACTCGTTCCTTCATCTCGCGTGCCGCTTTGTTGGTGAAGGTGACGGCAGCAATGTGGCGGCCTGGAATGCCCAGGTGCTCAATCAGGTAGGCGATCTTGCGGGTGATCACGCTGGTTTTGCCGCTTCCCGCCCCGGCAAGCACCAGCATGGGGCCTTCGGCGTAGCGAACGGCTTCACTTTGACGAGGGTTAAGTTTGTTCACATTAAGGGCGCCAGCATAGACATTTTGAGAAAAAAGCGAAGACATTAGTCTACACCAGTGCCGCCCACCGTACCTTATTGGTATGAACGTTGTGCATTCTCGACATGACCTCTGTACCTTCCTGATTTATAAGCTATGCTAATCAGAACGGACACGTCGGAATCTGAAGAACAGGACGCTTCTCGATGACTCTGCCCTCCACAGAGGCAAACGGCAGCCAGGTTAAACTACTGGTGCTGACTCCAGAATACGCCGACTTGCTCTGGCTGGGGTGGCTGTTGTCCGGTGACACGGAAATGAACGCCGACCTCACCTGGTGTCCCGACCTGGTAGATTGTGACGACCTGATCCGAAATACCAGTTTTGATGTCATCGTATGGGATTGCGTGTTCCACGGTGGCTCGGAATCTGCCTTCCTTCAATACCTCAGTGCTTCCGGGAGCGATAAGCCCATTCTGGCGCTCAGCGCTGAGCCTTGCTCTGAGCGGGGCACCGAGCTTTGCCGCAACGGGGCGTCTGATTATCTCAGCCGCCAATCCCTGGACGGCTGGTCTTTCCGGCGCGCTGTGCGGTGTCTCTGGTTTCGCCAGCAGCTTTCCGAATCCGCCCACGGCCAACTTGGCAGAGACGTGGCCAGTGGTTTTATCAATCGTGATCTGTTTTTTAACCGGCTTCAAAATGCGCTGGTAAGAGCCAAAAGCGCAGAGCAGCGGCTGGCGCTTCTGCACATTAATCTGGATGATTTTCGCAGTTTCAACGAATCTTTCGGTTACCGGCAGAGCGACCAGTTGATGCTGAAACTGGCCGAGCGCATGCGGACAGAACTCAGGCGGTCGGATTCGTTGATGCGAATAGGCGGCGACGAGTTCGCCATCATTATCGAACGAGTGGATGACGGCCCGGATCTGGCCCAGATCATACGCAAAATTGTGACCGCGCTGGGCGAGCCGGTGAGCATCGATAGTCAGGCTGTCGTGGTCAGTGCAAGCCTGGGGGTCGCGACCTATCCAGAAGCGGGCGACAGCCCGGAAAATCTCCTGCGCCGGGCCAACCGCGCGATGTTTGAGGCAAAGCGGGATCCCGGTACCAGCTTTCGTTACTACGACCGGGACCTGCACATTACGGCCGGACATCAGCTTCGTCTCGAAGCGGATCTCCGAAACGCCCTGCGGGGCAACGAGCTTGAAGTTTACTACCAGCCCCGTATTGATCTGGCGACCGGAGAAGTGCGGGGCGTGGAGTGCCTGCTGCGCTGGAATCATCCCCAACGCGGCCTGGTGGGGCCGGACGAGTTTATTCCGGTGGCCGAGCGCAGCGGCCTGATTGTCCCGATCGGCTACTGGGTGATCGAGCAGGCCTGCAAACGGCTGAAAGACGCTGGCGAGCTGGGTTATCCCGGTTTGGTGTTTGCGGTGAACCTGTCTTTTCGCCAGTTCCACGATCGCAAGATGACCGAGACCATTTTCCGGATCATCTTCAACGCCAATATCGACACCAGCCTGCTGGAGTTGGAACTGACCGAAAGCGCCATGATGCATGACCCGGAGTACGCTCAGCGCTGTCTCCGGGAGCTGAATCAGCTGGGGATCAGCTTCGCACTGGACGATTTCGGCACCGGTTTCTCATCATTGAGCAACCTTCAGAACTTGCCGATTTCGCTGGTCAAGATTGATAAATCCTTCGTCCAGGACCTGGGCCGCTCAGCCGACGCTGAACACATCATTCGAGCCATTATCAGTCTCGCCCACAGCCTGCAGATCAGTGTGGTCGCGGAAGGCGTGGAAACCGAGGGTCAGCTCGAGTTTCTGCGCCAGCAGCACTGCGATGAGATACAGGGCTATTATTACGCTCGGCCAATGCCCTGGGGCAGACTTGTTGAATTCCTGAACAGCCAGGGCCAGGCCGCTTGCCTGTAACCAGAAGCCGCTGTACCTTTGCGCTTTAAACAGACGCATCGGACGAGTTGAATGGCAAGTGCAATGAAAAACGGAATGGACACGATTGCCCGGCGTATTGCCGACGAGCTGGGCGTTCGCGAAGAGCAGGTTAATGCCACTGTAGCTATGCTGGACGAGGGCGCAACGGTGCCCTTTATCGCGCGCTACCGCAAGGAAGTGACCGGTTCGCTGGACGACAGTCAGTTGCGAAACCTGGAAGACCGTTTGCGCTACCTGCGTGATCTTGAAGATCGTCGCTCCACTGTCCTCAAGAGCATCGACGAGCAGGGCAAGCTGACCGACGAGCTACGCGCCAGTATCAATGCCGCCGATACCAAGAACCGTCTGGAAGACCTCTACCTGCCCTACAAGCCCAAACGTCGGACCAAAGCGCAGATTGCGCGGGAGGCCGGCCTCGAGCCGTTGGCCGACACCCTCTACGATGATCCCACGCAAACTCCGGAAAAGACCGCCGAAAGCTACGTTAACGAGGAAGCCGGCATCACGGACACGAAAGCCGCCCTTGAGGGCGCTCGCGCTATCCTGATGGAGCGCTTCGCCGAAGACGCGGAGCTGTTGGGCGAGCTGAGAAGCTTAATCTGGCAGCAGGGGCAGCTTAAAGTCTCGGTCATTGAGGGCAAGGAGAACGAGGGCGCCAAATTCCGCGATTACTTTGATCACGTTGAGCCCCTTAAAAAAATACCGTCTCATCGGGCTCTCGCCATTCTTCGTGGCCGTAACGAGGGGATTCTGACCCACACGTTGGTGGTTGCGGATTCGGACGAGGACCGGCGCCAGCCGCACCCGGCCGAACACCGGATCGCCGCCCGCTGGAAGATTCGTGACCAGGGCCGCGCAGCCGACAAATGGCTGGGGGAAGTGGTTCGCTGGACCTGGCGGGTGAAGCTGTCGACCCAGATCGAGACTGATCTGATGGCTCAGGTCCGTGAAGCCGCTGAATCCGAAGCGATTAACGTGTTTGCCGCCAATCTGAAAGATCTCCTGCTGCTGGCACCTGCAGGCCCACGGCCAACCATCGGGCTGGATCCGGGCCTTCGCACCGGTGTAAAGGTGGCGATTATCGACGGCACGGGGCAGGTCGCCGGCCATGGTGGTATTTTCCCCCACGCGCCGCGTAATCAGTGGGATCAGTCCATTGAGCAGCTGGCGAAGTGGTGTCACGAATACTACATCGAGCTGATTGCGATTGGCAACGGCACCGCGTCCCGCGAGACTGAAAAGCTGGTAGCTGACCTGTGTAAACGTTACCCAGACCTGAAATTGGCCCGCATCGTGGTGAGTGAATCCGGTGCCTCGATTTATTCGGCGTCTGAATTTGCTTCCCGGGAACTGCCAGATCTGGACGTTACCATTCGCGGCGCGGTTTCCATCGCCCGGCGCCTGCAGGACCCGCTGGCGGAAATGGTCAAGATCGAACCCAAATCCATCGGCGTTGGTCAGTATCAGCATGATGTGTCGCAGGTTCAGCTGTCACGAAGCCTTGATGCGGTGGTGGAGGATTGTGTTAACGGTGTGGGCGTGGATCTGAATACGGCCTCGATACCTTTGTTGGCCCGCGTGGCAGGGTTGAGCCAGACCATCGCGACGAATATCGTGGACTTCCGCAGCCAGAACGGCATGTTCCGCAATCGCAAGCAGTTACTGAAAGTGGCCCGCCTGGGCGAGCGCACCTTCGAGCAGGCTGCCGGTTTTCTGCGGATCGCCGTTGGCGATAACCCGCTGGACCGCTCATCCGTGCACCCCGAGGCCTACGGCGTGGTGGAAGCCATTGCTATCGGCAATAACCGGAAAGTTGAAGGGATTATCGGCGATGCCGCTTTTTTGCGGTCCCTGAATCCGCAAGACTATGTCACCGAACAGTTCGGTCTGCCGACGATCAAGGACATTCTGGCGGAGCTGGAGAAGCCGGGCCGGGACCCACGGCCAGAATTCCGGTTTGCCAGCTTCGAGGAAGGCGTTGAGACGCTCAACGACCTGAAACCCGGAATGGTGCTGGAAGGCTCGGTGACTAACGTCGCCAATTTCGGGGCTTTTGTGGATATCGGTGTGCATCAGGACGGCCTCGTTCATATCTCGGCACTGTCCAACACCTTCGTAAAAGACCCTCGTGAAGTGGTGAAAGCGGGGGATATTGTGAAGGTCAAAGTCATGGATGTGGATATTCCCAGAAAGCGGATTGCCCTGACCATGCGAATGGATGATCAGCCCGGCGAGAAATCCGAAAGGCGCGCGCCGGCGAATAATCAGCGTCGCGAAGCACCGGACAAAGCGTCCGGGCGGAACCCGAAGGGCAGTGTGAAAACTGACCAGCAGGACGCCATGACGGGGGCGCTGGCACAGGCACTGGCATCAGCCCGAAAAGACGGTCGCTGACGGTCGTTTCTAAACCTACTATTAATAGAGCCGGGTTTCCGGCTGTACTCTTGCAGGAGTGATCCATGGGGGAATCCCGCCATCATCTGTTTCGCCAGTTCTCTGCCAGTGACTGGACCGGCTTCAGAAAAGGTGTTGAAAAAGAAGGGCTGAGGGTCGATCAGAATGGATTCATTGCGCAGACGCCGCACCCCAAAGCGCTGGGCTCGGCTCTGACCCATCCCAGGATCACCACGGATTATTCAGAATCTCTGCTGGAACTGATTACCCCGGTATTCGACAACACCGCCGACATGCTGGCATCGCTTCGGGATATCCATCGCTTTGTGCAGATGAATCTGGGCGACGAGCTGTTCTGGCCAACCAGCATGCCCTGCGAACTTGATGGCGACGCCAGCATTCCCATTGCCGAATACGGCACATCCAATATCGGCCAGTTGAAACACGTGTACCGTCAGGGTCTGGCGGTTCGGTACGGCCGGATGATGCAGAGCATTGCTGGCGCCCACTACAATCTTTCGCTCCCGGACGAATTCTGGACGCTCTGGCATGATCGGTTAGGCAGTCAGCAGTCCCTCAAGGAGTTCAAATCTGACCAGTACTTCTGGTTGATTCGCAATTTCCGCCGTCGTAGCTGGTTACTCATGCTGCTGTTCGGCGCGTCTCCGGCGCTGGATGCCAGTTTTGTAAAAGGCGTGAACCACGATCTGGGCCGTTTCAGCGCGGACACCTGGTACGGCGCCAATGCGACGTCCCTGCGTATGGGTGACCTGGGCTATCACAACAACGCCCAGTCATCGATCAATGTCTGTTTCAATGAGCTGCAGACCTACACCCAGACTCTGGACCGGGCGATTCACACGCCCTGGCCCGATTACGAAGCGATAGGCACCCGTCGGGGTGACCAGTTCATCCAGATCAACACCAGTGTGTTGCAGATTGAAAACGAGTATTACAGCGCTGTTCGCCCGAAACGCACCACAGAGCGCGAAGAAAAGCCCATCCAGGCGCTGGAATCCAGGGGTGTGGAGTATATCGAAGTGCGCTGTCTGGATCTTGACCCGTTCTCGCCCACCGGCGTGAATCAGAGTCAGATCGATTTTCTGGACCTGTTCCTGCTGGATTGCCTGTTAACAGACAGTCCCCGTATTAATGACTCCGAGTGCGATCGGCTGGACGACAATTACCAGGATGTGGTTGCCAGGGGCCGGGCCCCTGAACTGACGTTGTGCAAAGCCGGACAACGAACCAGCGTTGGCGAAGCGGGCAGCGCCTTGATGGACACTCTTGAACCGCTGGCCGAGCAACTCGACGCGCTCACCGGCGGTGACACCTATCGCCAGGCGCTGGGCGCTCAGCGCGAGAAACTGACAGACCCTTCCCTGGTCCCGTCGGCTAGGGTGCTTGCGGATATGAAAGCGAGAGGTATCGGGCACCGCGAGTGGGGGCTGGAAATGGCTCGTCAGCACCGGCAGGCACTTCGTGACGAACGTCTTTCCGGTCAGATTCTCTCGGATTTTGAGCGGATGAGTGCGGATTCCCTCGCCGAGCAGAGCGCTATTGAATCAGCGGATAATCAGTCGTTCTCCGAGTTTCTGGAGCACTACCTGAAAAGCTGAAAAAGCGCTTTGTGCCCGTTGATTCAACACGGCGGGCACCCCAAGAGCTGGTTACCGCTGCAGCACGAACTCGGTGAACAGCACATCGGAAACGCTTTCTCCGGTCTGCTGTTCCGCAAGCGCCTGATTGATTCTGTTCTTGGCTTCTTCTCTGAGCGCATTTTGCCCCGCGTTGCCCGACAGCTCATCCACGTTGGTTTGTTCCCCGAACAACATCACGATTTCATGGCGAAGTCTCGGCATGTGCGCCTCCACGGCCACTCGGGTATTGGTGTTTGATGCCCGCAAAGTGACGGCTGCTTTCAGGTAAATCAGCGAAGGACCCGGTTCCCCCACATGAGTCACAAAGGGTGGATTCATGGAAATGTAATCTGTGACGCCCGGCTCTGCCTCTTCCTCTTCTTGAGTTTGCTCCTCGGTAGAGGTCTCCTCCTGAGCCAGGCCGGTCTGGGCAAAAGCCAACGTCAGGGCGGCAATCATCAGAAAGCATTTCAGTGCAGGAATCATAGGCTTGAAGTTCGTTGTGGTTTGCGGTTAAGTATTCAGGCCGTTGATGGCCGCCGTTATTCCGAGAATAGCAGGCTCGTTGGCTGCTTGCAGCCTGTATCCCAATCCGAGGGGGTCCTTTGAGTTCCAGACTGGTTTTCTTTCTGATTTTCCTTTTGTGCGCTGGTCTTCTGGGCGTGGCATTTTACATGGAGCATGTCATGGGGCTTGAGCCCTGTCCGCTTTGCTGGCTTCAGCGCTTTGGCTTTATGGCCGCCGGCCTTGTCAGCCTGTTGGCGGCGATCCACGGTCCTGGCAGTGCCGGCACCCGGATTTACGGGTTTCTGATGGTTGTAGGCGCGGGTGCGGGCCTGGCGGTAGCGGGTCGCCAGTTGTGGCTACAGAGCCTGCCGGCCGATCAGGTGCCGGCCTGTGGGCCATCGGTAGACTACATGCTGGACGTGTTGCCATGGATGGAGGTGCTGACCACCGCTTTGAAAGGCACCGGTGATTGTGCCGAGGTCACCTGGCGCTTTCTCGAGCTGAGTATCCCGGGGTGGACCGCTGTGTTTTTCTCGTTGCTAATCATCACTGGTCTGGTGCTCATGTTCCGATCGCCGAAACCTCGGGACTGGATAAGCGGCTGAAACGGTTGCGGCGGGTTATGGCCTTGGGGTAACTTGAAATGAGATCGAACAATAAAAAATAAAACGGGTGATTGGGATCGGAGAGGTCGTTATGTTAGAAAATTGCCAGAATGCCCGGGAACGTTGGGGGGGAGTGAGCGAGCTGATAGATCGCTGGCTGAAGGAGAGACAGGAGTTACTGGTTCACTATTGCGATCTTTCAGCCATCAAGGATTTTTCCCAGACCGAATCACTGCGGCAAAAATTTGTGCGGCTTTGTGAGGTGCTGCTGGACTATGTGTCTGCCGGGCACTTCGAGATCTACGAACAGCTGGTTCAGGAGGCGCGGGAATTCGACGACGGTGGGCTGGAGTTGGCGGCCAAGGTTTATCCCCGCATCGAGAAAACCACGGAGACGGCTCTCAATTTTAACGATCAACTGAGTGGCCCTTCGATGACCGAGGATCAGGTCAGGGATTTGTTTCAGCAACTGTCCGAGCTCGGAGAAACTCTGGAAACCCGTTTCGAGATGGAAGATTTCCTGATTGAGCATTTGCATAACGCTCACGCCGAAAAAGTGATGTCCTCAGCCTGACAGGATAGGGAGCTGCCAGTCGCCCGCAACGGGGCGTACTGGCGTCAGATTCGCATCCCGGCAACCTCAGCGATGGCCGGGATGGTTTGGCGTTTACTCCGGATTTATTTCCAGCAGTTCAACGTCGAACACCAATGTTTCATTGGGATCGATGCGCTGATTCCCACCGGGGCCATAAGCCAGGTCAGCAGGAATATAGAGCTTCGCGCGGCTGCCTTCAGACATCAATTGCAGGCCCTCGGTCCAGCCCGGGATAACCTGATTCAGTCCGAAAGTGACCGGCTCACCGCGTTCCCGGGAGCTGTCAAAAACCTCACCTGAAATCAGCTCGCCAGTGTAATGAACCCGAACCTGATCTTCTGCGGCCGGAGTCTCGCCGTTGCCTTCCTCGATGATTTCGTACTGAAGGCCGGATTCGGTGGCCTGTACGCCTTCCCGCTCGGCATTTTCCGCCAGAAATGTCTGGCCCGCTTCGAGATTTTTCTGGGCCAGCTCCGACTGTTGTGCGCCGGCTTGTTCCTGCATCTGGCTCTGATAGGCCATCAACGCTGCTTGGATTTCTTCGCGGGTCATCCGGTTCTGTTCTTCATCGCCGGTGTTACCATGCCGTATGCCCTGCAGGAACTGCTCGATCTGGAGATCTGGCAGGTCATTGCCCACTCTCTCGCCCATGACCAGGCCCATGCCGTAGCTGACCTTCTGATCGGTGTTATCCAGCTTTGGTTCTGGGGCTGATTCCTGTGCAGATGAGCAGCCTGCCAGTGAGCCTGCGACAGCCAATGCGATCAGGGTTTTTTTCATTGCGGATTCCTTTGTTGTGGTTGCAAATAAATAACGCCAGCCTGTCAGCTGCCGTTATGTGCGGGATCTGAATTCATAGAGAAAGGCGCGCTGTAGGGTGAGCGCCAGTCGGATGCGGGGTCGCTACTGGTATTTGGCCGATTTGCGTCGTCAGCTCGTTCAATCGCCAGAGCATTCCAGCGCCCTGATTCCGGAGGCGAGTCGGCATAGTGCCAGCCTCCCCCGCTATCCTGCCATTTAAAAACGATCTCAGGGCCTTCCGTCGGAATGGGTGAAGGTACCAGCCCCTCGAAGGCGGGAATTTCCTGCGTGCCTTTGCCGTTTCCAGTGCTCTGTGTAGTCTTCCCCGGATCGCCGATACCAAAAAAAATCAGCATCAGCAGCACGCCAAGTGCCGGAAAGGCCAGCCGGATAACCCATTTCATGAACATGGCTGGCGCTCTCCCTTGATATGAACCTTAAGTTCTTCAATCAGGATCTCCAGCAGTCTGCCGGTTTCGTTGTCCATGACCTTCTCCGGTGCTGCCGTCTGAAGATTCTCCAGCGCCAGTGTATCAACTGTGCTTTCATTTGAATCCGTCTTCGCGGGATTGTCCCCGGTCAGTGCGCGGTATGCCAGTGCAAGTTCGACTTTTTCGGCCTCCAGTTCACTTCTGGCAATCCACTCTCTCGCCTGGTTGGTGGCAGGATTGTGCTTGGCAACGGCTTTGCGGGCATTTCTAAGTGGCTCAGTCACTTGGCCCCGCCAATTGATGGCGGGTTCCATTTCAGCCATATCCAATCGGCGGCCTTGTCCGGTCAGCCACAGTGCGCAGAGGATGTCAGTCACGCTCCATCCCCGCGCCTGGAGCGTCAGGGCCGACCCTTGGGTCCCCGGTTGCGACCATAAACGCCCGGCAAACTGCCACAAAGGTCCGTCTAGGCAGAGGTCCTGTGGTATCGATATTTCGCTGGACACGATCGGGTCCCTGAGCTCTATAAATTGTAAGTTAGCAGGAACCGATTTTATTAATAAGATTCCCTGATACCATTACGCCATGCTAACGATATCCGATCTCAGTTTACAACGGGGTGGTGTCTGGTTACTAGAATCCGTCAACCTCACCATACAGCCCGGACAGCGCGTTGCTATTGTGGGCGCCAACGGTGCCGGTAAATCCAGCCTGTTCCAGTTATTCCTTGGGCAACTTGCGCCCGAGCAAGGCAATGCGTCGCTGCCCGGTGGCTGCCGTATTGCCCACATGGCCCAGGAAGTGAAGGCTTCCCAGCGTAGCGCGCGCGATTTTGTGCTGGACGGCGATCTGGACTTGCGTCGCCTGGAAGCTGAGCTGGCTTCGGCGGAGTCCCGGGGCGATGATAACGAAATTGCCCGCATCCACGGCGACCTTGACGTGCATGAAGCCTGGTCGGCGCCGCGCAGAGCGGAATCGCTGATCCGTGGCCTGGGTTTCAGCGATGCCGATGCTGACCGCCCGGTGTCGGCATTTTCCGGTGGCTGGCGGATACGCCTGAACCTGGCTCAGGCCCTGATGCGGCCATCGGACTTGCTGCTACTGGACGAGCCCACCAACCACCTCGATCTGGATGCCTGTCTATGGTTGGAAAACTGGCTTCGCCGCTACGAGGGAACTCTGCTATTCATCTCCCACGATCGCGATTTCATGGACCGTGTGGCGACTCATCTGGTTCATTTCGACCAACGCAAGCTCGACCTGTATACCGGTAATTACTCATCCTTCGAAGGTCAGCGCAGCGAACGTCTGGCCCAGCAGCAGGCAGGCTTTGAGCGCCAACAGGCCCGTATTGCCGAAATCCAGGGCTTTATTGATCGCTTCAAAGCCAAAGCAACCAAGGCCAAGCAGGCCCAGAGCCGGGTAAAGGCGCTGGAGCGAATGGAAAAAATTGCGCCAGCCCATGTGGATTCGCCATTCAGTTTTGAGTTTCCGGTTGCAGATAAAGTGTCCAGTCCGTTGCTGTCTATCCGCAATGGTGCCGCGGGCTATGATAATGCGCTGATTCTGCAGGGTATTAATCTCACGCTGCTGCCCGGCAGCCGGATCGGATTGCTCGGTCCTAACGGCGCGGGCAAATCGACACTGATGGACGCCCTCAGAGAACAGGACAGCCTGCTTGCCGGGCAGCGAACCAGTGGTGAGCATCTGGCCATTGGCTATTTCGCCCAGCATCAGCTGGAGTCACTGGACCTGGGGGCCAGCCCATTTCTGCATTTGCAGCGGCTGTCGCCGAAGGCTTCGGAGCAGAGTATCCGTAATTTTCTCGGCGGATTTAACTTCCACGGCGACGAGGCGTTGAGTGCCATTCGCTCATTCTCCGGCGGTGAAAAAGCCCGGGTAGCGCTGGCGGTCATTGCCTGGCAGAAACCGAATCTTCTATTGCTGGACGAGCCGACCAACCACCTGGATCTGGAAATGCGCCAGGCCCTGACCATGGCATTACAGAACTTCGACGGTGCCATCGTCGTGGTGTCCCACGATCGTCATCTTTTGCGCAATACCGTGGATGATTTCTGGCTGGTGAATGAAGGACGAGTCACGGAATACAAAGGGGACCTTGAGGACTACGAACGCTGGCTGGCCGACCGTCGCAAAGACGACACGGAAGCGCCGCGGCGTGAGGAAAAGGCTGCGCCAGCCGCCGGAGGAAATGCCGGGCCCGATGGCGCGATTGGTGAATCCGCGGATGATCGGAAGGCTCGAAAACGGGCCGAAGCCGCCCTGCGGCAGAAGCTAAGCCCATACCGTAAACAGCAGGCGGCACTGGAAAAGGAAATGGATCAGCTTCAGGCCCGGCTAGTGACTCTCGAAGAAACCCTGTCCGATCCGGAACTCTACGCCGAGCAGGGTCGGGAAAAGCTGAAAACCAGCCTGACAGAACAGGGCAATGCCAAGGGCCGGCTGGCGGATGTGGAGGCGCAATGGCTGGAGATCAGTGAGGAAGTGGAAAGTCTCGAGTCCGAGCTGAGTGCGCAGGCTTAGCGGATTCGCCGGCCTGGAATGAAAGTCTTCAGGCGTTGACGTTGAATTCCAGATCCTGCTTTGCCAGGTAGTCCCGCTCGTTTTCAAGGTCGGCCATGGTCAGCGGCCGGTCATCCAGCCAACCCGGCGGGAAAGTCACTGTCAGCGAATTGGGTTTCGCCTCCAGGGTGAAGTCCGGCGGCGTATCGTGGTTTCTGGGGTGTTGCAGCAGCACCGCCAGTCGCACCAGAACGCAAAGGTATTTCAGGCGCGGCAGTTCCTCCGACTCCATTCCTTCAAAAATTGATGACGAAAACTTTCGCCGGTGCCCGCGCACCAGCGTAGCCAACTCGCGCTGGAACTGCTGGCTGAAACCGGGAAGGTCGGAGTACCTGAGCAGATAGGCGCCGTGCTTGTGGTACTGGCTGTGAGAGATGGTCAAGCCAATTTCGTGCAATCGGCAGCCCCAGCGCAGCACCTCCTCGTCACCCGGCGTGTAAATATCCCAGCTCTCGGCGACCTGGTGCCACGCCGACATAGCGGTCTGTTCCACCGCACTGCCATGGCCCTGATCCACATGATAACGCTCCTGCAAGGCCTGAATGGTGCGCTCCCGAACATCTTCGTGCTGAATGCGTCCGGCAATATCGTAAAGCAGGCCCTCGCGCAGAGCGCCATCGGCAAAGGCCATGTCGGAAATTCTCAACGAGTTGAACGCGCCCATCAGAATAGCAAAGCCGGCTGGAAAGATACTCTGGCGATCCTGCCGCACGCCGAGATCCCCGAGCTTTTCAGTTTTGCCCATGGACACCAGACGTTTGCGAAGTTCGGTCATCGCCTCCATGGTGATGGTGCCGTCGGTCAGTTTAAGGCTGGCCAGCACTCCGGCAATTGCCTTGATAGTTCCGGAAGACCCCACAGCACTCTGCCAGCCCCGCCGCAGGTAATGTTGGCGGATATTCAGCAGTTCCTGTTCCGCATGGGTGATGGCGTGGTCCATCTGCTTGCGAGTGATTTTACCGTCGGGAAAGTAGCGGTTGCGGAAGGAAACGCAGCCCATGTGAAGACTTTCCATATCCTGGGGTTCAAACCGCTCGCCAATAATGAATTCGGTGCTGCCGCCGCCAATGTCCACGACCAGCCGGCGGCCGCTGTCATCCGAGAGCGTATGGGACACGCCCAGATAAATCAGGCGCGCTTCTTCACGGCCGGCAATGATCTCTACCGGATAACCCAGAACTTTCTCCGCTCTGGCCATGAACTGACGGGCGTTGCGCGCAACCCGCAACGCGTTGGTGCCGACCACCTGAACCGCCTCCGGGGGCATGCCTGACAACCTCTGGGCAAACCGGCCAAGACAGGCGAGGCCGCGATCTATTGCCTCTTCGGTCAGGCGATTGTTGCTATCCAGTCCGGCGCCAAGCTGAACTTTTTCACCCATTTTTTCCAGGGTGCGTATCTCGCCGTGAACCAGGCGGGCGACGACCATATGAAAGCTGTTAGAGCCCATATCGATGGCGGCCAACAGTTCTGGCGCGGCGTCTGGTTTGGTGTCAGCGGCGGAAGATGGGGCCGTCACGTGTCTTGAAATCCTTCTGCCAGGCCCAAATTAATCATTACACGGAGCAGTTGAGCCAGAGTGCCAGTCTGCGCTTTGGCAGGGCTTGTGAGGCGGGTTTACGCCGCGTGATTTAGCCGTAACTATAAGCCATATGATCTGTAACGCAATCATCGCTATTGCTGGGGGTCAGGGAAATCCGAGGGTGAAGCCGGCACCGATTCGCTTCACATTTGCCGAAGCAATCGCGTAAAGTATCGAACATAAGAGCCTATTGAATAATGGCGTTCGTCAAGAAACGCCGGTTCAGAAATTGATACCAACTGGGAAGATAACATGAGCGGAAATATCGTAAACGTAACCGACGCGTCGTTTGAGCAAGACGTACTGCAATCCGACGTCCCTGTACTGGTTGATTACTGGGCGGAGTGGTGTGGTCCGTGCAAGATGATTGCACCGGTACTGGAAGAAATGGCCGAGGAATATGAGGGGAAGCTGAAAGTCTGCAAACTGAACATTGACGAAAACGAGCAGACGCCGCCGAAGTTCAATATTCGGGGTATCCCCACGTTGATGCTGTTCAAAAATGGCAATGTAGATGCCACGAAAGTGGGCGCGCTGTCCAAGTCACAGCTGGCCGCCTTCCTCGACAGCAATCTCTAACGATTGAATGAATAGAAGAACTGCCTCTGGGCCAAGGGCCCAAAGGCGGTTTTTTAATCCCAGTTTCTGGACCGGTCCAGATCAGAATTTTTTTGCTCAACCCAGGCCTCAGTATCCCCTGAAATTTCCTTCTTCCAGAATGGTGCGGATGTCTTCAGAGCGTCCATAATGAATTCGCAGGCCGCGAAGGCGTCTCCACGGTGACGACTTGAGATACCCACAAACACAATCTGATCCTGCAGCGCCAGATACCCGACACGATGAATCACCCGGGCCGCGAGAATGTCCCAGCGCGCCGACGCTTGATCCAGCAATTGCTGGATGACTCCCTCCGTCATCCCCGGATAGTGTTCAAGGAATAAACCCGTCACCCCTGACTGGTCGCCACTGGCGCGCACCAGGCCGGTGAAGGTGGCAACGGCGCCGGTGTCCGGCCCGCTCTGTCGCAGGGTGTGATATTCAGCGGCCAGGTCAAAATCTGCGGTCTGAATGGAAATCACATCAGCCTCCTGTGACCGGCGGGAAAAAGGCCAGCTCATCACCAGCATTCACTGTGGTCGTCTCTCTGGCCATCGCCTGGTTAACGGCAATCATCACCGGTTGGGCGCCAGTCAGCTGTGCCCAGGCATCGCCGCGACTGGCCAGCTGCTTAAGGACTGCGCCGGCGGTCAACCCCGGCTCTGCCGGAACAGTCATTTCTTCAGTGCCCAGCTCCTCACGTAAACGCGCAAAAAATCGAACGGTAAGGGTATCGGAAAGCGTTTCAGTCATGGTTATCCCAGCAGTTCTTCGAACGAGAAATAGGTAAGTGGATCACCAGGCTCGACGGTGGTGTTCTCCGGCACGACGGCCAGGCCACTCGCCCAGCATGTTGAGCTGAGCACGCCAGAGCTTTGATTCTGATGCGCTTCCAGCACCGCGCCTTGGCCATTGTTTTTGCGCTGGACCCGCAGGAACTCACGGCGCACGGAGGTTTTGTCAATTCGGAAATTGGCCGCGACCCTGTCGCCGGCTAGATCCGGAGTCATTCGCCCCTGGAGACGCTTGATCAGTGCCATTCCTACTGTCAGGAAGGTGACCAGAACCGAGACAGGGTTGCCGGGTAAACCCAGCATCGGGGTGCCGTTTATCTTACCGAATGCCAGCGGTTTGCCGGGTTTGATGGCCAGTCGCCAGAGCGACAGCGACCCCATCTCTTCCATTACCGCGCGGACGTGGTCCTCCTCCCCGACTGAAACGCCACCGGTAGTGATGATCAGGTCAGCACGATCGGCGGCGCTCTGCAAAGCCTGCCTGGTGAGGTCTCGCACGTCTTTGAGGGTATCACTTACGGTCAGCTCACAGCCCGTTTCGGCGACCAGACCGGTCAGCATGTACCGGTTACTGTTATAGATCTGGCCGGGGGCCAGCGGTTGGCCGGGGGCGACCAGTTCATCACCGGTGCTCAAAATCGCGACTTTCAGTCTGGGCCGCACCAGAACGTTCGCGCAGCCAATGGACGCCAATAGCCCCATTTCCTGGGGGCGGATGCGGGTGCCCGCCGGCAGGGCCAGGTCACCCTTTGCCAGGTCCTGGCCCTGACGACGAATATTCTGGCCTCTGGAAGCAGCGGCCCTTGCCACAAGGGCGCCATCTCTCAGTTCCGTGTCTTCCTGCATCACCACGACGTCCGCACCGGCCGGAATCTCTGACCCGGTAAAAATACGGGCTGCTGTGCCGGGCTTCAGGTCGGACGGCGCAGCGCCTGCCGGGATGCGATTGGAAATGGCAAGAGGCTCACCTGTGGCGAGGTCAGTTGCCCGAACGGCGTAGCCATCCACTGCGCTATTGTCGGCCGGTGGTACATCCGCTGGCACCAGGTAATCGTTGGCCAGTACTCGTCCGAGTGAAGCGGTCAGGTCGACGGTTTCCGAGCCGCCGGGCGTCGCTACCTGTGCCAGTATTTGCTCAAGCGCGTTTTCCAGGCTGGTCAGGGGTCTTTCAGCCATGGGAGCCGACCTTCTGGTGTAGACGCTCGACCGGTTTGTGCGGCTTGCGCAATACCAGATTCGCAAAATTACAGGGCTGGTGGCGGCTGTCCAGTTGGTCGCAGAGAATGCCATTCCATGCGGTGCGACAGGCCCCGGTCGAGCCCGGAAGGGAGAAAATCACGGTGTGATTAGCCATGCCCGCCAGCGCGCGGGACTGGATCGTCGACGATCGGATCTCCAGAGCAGACTGGCGGCGGAATTCTTCGCCAAACCCTTCAACAGTCTTGTCGAACAGGGGCTTCAGCGCTTCGGGGGTGCTGTCGCGTTCGGTAAAGCCTGTGCCCCCGGTAATCAGCACAACGTGCACTCCAGGGTCCGCAATCCAACCGGCAACCAGCGCCCGGATCAGATAGGCGTCGTCCGGCAATATGCGGCGGGTGGCAAGTGTGTGCCCCGCTTTGATCACGCTGTCTTCCAGGAATTGCCCGGAGGAATCCTCTGCTTCCCCGCGAGTATCAGACACGGTCAGCAGGGCAATGTTCAGGGGTTTCATCTCAGGGGGCGCTTCACTACTCATGGTTGTGCTCCGGGTTATGCCTATTATTCTTTATCAGCTATGCCAACGATTATAGAGTCAGTATCCGGATCGACACAGCGAAAGGGAAGAGGCGTAAACCATTGTATAAAGGTCAGGAGACGCCAGATCAGAGGAATTGATTCGAAAGTGCCCAACTTCACTTGACATTGATGCTGAAGGTGGCTGATTATCTTTGTGGCCTGGCGAACGGTTGTTCTTCCTGTCTCTGGCTTCAGCATTTTCCGGATTCTATCTCCACCGGTTGCTCCATCTGGCCAGCACCTAGATCAAACGTGTACCCGAACAATATGCTCGCGGGCTTTCCTGTCAATTCAATGATCGCTTACTTCCATTCCAGACAATCTAATAACCTATGAATCTTACTGAACTCAAGCAGAATTCCATGCCCGAATTGCTCGATATTGCGCAAGAGATGGGCCTCGATAACCTGGCTCGTTCGCGCAAGCAGGATGTTATTTTTACCATCCTGAAAAAGCATGCTAAAGGCGGCGAAGACATTTACGGCGACGGCGTACTGGAGATTCTGCAGGACGGCTTCGGCTTTCTGCGTTCCGCCGACGCCTCCTATCTGGCAGGGCCTGACGACATTTATGTGTCGCCCAGCCAGATCCGCCGTTTCAACCTTCGCACGGGCGACACGGTCGCGGGCAAGATCCGGCCGCCGAAAGACGGCGAACGCTATTTTGCGCTGCTGAAAGTCAACGAAATCAATTTCGACAAACCGGATAATGCCCGTAACAAGATCCTGTTTGAAAACCTGACCCCCCTGTTTCCCGACGAGCGCCTGATGCTTGAGGCGGGCAACGGCAGTACCGAAGATTTGTCCTCTCGGGTGCTGGATCTGGTTGCCCCCATCGGCAAGGGCCAGCGTGGCCTGATTGTTTCGCCGCCCAAGGCCGGTAAAACACTATTGATGCAGAGCATCGCCCAATCGATTACCCGTAACAGTCCGGAGTGCCATGTGATGGTGCTGCTGATTGATGAGCGTCCGGAAGAAGTCACCGAGATGCAGCGCACCGTGCGCGGCGAGGTTATTGCCTCGACGTTTGACGAGCCGCCGGCCCGTCACGTTCAGGTGGCTGAAATGGTCATCGAAAAGGCCAAGCGCCTGGTCGAGCACAAGAAAGACGTCGTAATCCTTCTGGACTCCATCACCCGTCTGGCCCGCGCTTACAACACGGTTATCCCGTCTTCCGGCAAGGTTCTGACCGGCGGTGTGGATGCTCACGCTCTTGAAAAACCCAAGCGTTTCTTTGGTGCTGCCCGTAATGTGGAAGAGGGCGGAAGCCTGACCATCCTGGCGACAGCGCTGGTCAACACCGGTTCCAAGATGGACGAGGTGATTTACGAGGAGTTCAAGGGCACCGGTAACATGGAAATCCATCTGGATCGCAAGATTGCCGAGCGTCGAACCTATCCGGCTATGAACATTCGCAGTTCCGGTACTCGCCGTGAAGACCTGCTGATGAGTGAGGCGGATATCCAGCGCATCTGGATTCTGCGCAAGCTGTTGCACTCCATGGAAGACGACGCAGCGGCCATTGAGTTCCTGCTCGACAAGCTGCGGGAAACCAAGACCAACGACGAATTTTTCCAGTCGATGAAGCGTCGCTAGGATTTAGCCCTTAGCTCTCCTTCTGCGCACTGACTTCGGGGGCAGGCAAAGCCGGGGAGAGCTTCCCCGGCTCTGCCTCTCGGACTCTATGCGCGCGCTTAACGATTGTGTTCGTAGGCACCTGGCAGTCAGAGAAAACAGGTCCCCACCTTGTTCAAACTCCAGAACAAGCAGTCCAGCGATCACCGATCTCCGTAGTATTGCCACGCATTGAACGGAGCAAACGATGAAATACAACGACCTGAGAGACTTCATAGACCAGTTGGAAAAGCTGGGCGAGCTGAAGCGTATTTCAGTGGAAGTTGATCCCTATCTGGAAATGACCGAAATCTGCGACCGCACCTTGCGGGCAGGTGGGCCGGCGTTGTTGTTTGAAAATCCCAAAGGCCATGACATGCCGGTTCTGGCGAATCTGTTCGGCACCCCGAAACGGGTAGCCATGGGCATGGGTCATGACAACGTGACCGCGCTTCGGGACATTGGCAAGCTGCTGGCCTTTCTGAAAGAGCCGGATCCCCCCAAGGGTTTCAAAGACGCCATTGAGAAGTTTCCGATCTTTCGGAAGGTCATGACGATGAGCCCGAAAGTTCTGCGCTCGGCGCCCTGTCAGGAGGTGGTTTACGAGAAAGACGACGTGAATCTCCATCGCATCCCGATCCAGCATTGCTGGCCGGGGGACGCAGGGCCGTTGGTGACCTGGCCATTGGTGATCACCCGTGGCCCCAATAAAGAGCGGCAGAATCTCGGTATTTACCGCCAGCAGCTGATTGGTCGCAACAGACTGATTATGCGCTGGCTCAGCCATCGTGGCGGTGCGCTGGATTTTCAGGAATTCCAGAAACAGAATCCCGGCCAGCCTTATCCGGTAGCCGTGGCACTGGGTGCTGATCCCGCCACTATTCTCGGTGCAGTTACGCCGGTGCCGGATGCTCTGTCTGAGTATGCGTTCGCCGGTCTGCTTCGTGGCAGCCGGACCGAACTGGTGAAATGCGCCCTGAGTGATCTGCAGGTGCCGGCCAGTGCGGAGATTGTGCTCGAGGGTTTCATTTACCCGGATGACACGGCGCCTGAAGGCCCTTTCGGTGACCACACCGGTTATTACAACGAAGTGGACCACTTTCCGGTGTTCACGGTTGAGCGTCTGACCCATCGGCGCAACCCGATCTACCACAGTACCTATACTGGCCGACCGCCGGACGAGCCTGCCATCCTGGGCGTTGCGCTCAATGAAGTCTTTATTCCGATCCTGCAGAAACAGTTTCCGGAAATTGTCGATTTTTATTTGCCGCCGGAGGGCTGCTCCTACCGTATGGCGGTGGTGACTATAAAGAAACAGTACCCGGGCCATGCCAAGCGGGTAATGATGGGTGTATGGTCATTCCTGCGACAGTTCATGTACACCAAGTTCGTGATTGTGACCGACGACGATGTGGATGCCCGCAACTGGGAAGACGTGATCTGGGCGATGACGACGCGGATGGATCCGAGTCGGGACACCACGTTGGTAGAGAGCACGCCGATTGATTACCTGGATTTTGCGTCGCCGGTGTCCGGCCTCGGTTCGAAGATGGGAATGGATGCCACCAATAAATGGCCGGGTGAAACCGACCGTGAGTGGGGCACCGCTATTTCCATGTCCGAGGACGTAAAGCATCGGGTGGATGAACTCTGGGACAGCCTGGGGCTTGATCTTTCGCTCAAACGCCCCGACTGATATGTCTGGCAATAGCTTTCGTATTTCCATCACACCGGCGGCGCTGGCTTTTAACGCAGCGCCAAAGCAGACGCTTCTTGAGGCTGCAGATCACGCCGGCATAGCGGTTCCAGCAGCCTGCCGCAACGGCGTGTGTGAGCTGTGTGAGGCTCGCCTTGTTAGCGGTAAGGCATTGAACACTCGCAATCAGACAACCATTCCCGTCACCGGGCGCTTGATGATGTGTCGATCCATCGCGCTCAGTGACCTGACACTGGAGAAAGAAGCCATTATGGCAGCCGGAGATAATCAGCCCCGCAAGTTTCAGGCAAAGGTATTGGACGTCAGTTCCATCAGCCACGACGTCTATCTGATAAAGCTGCAACTGCCGCGTCGTCGAGAGGTTTCCTTTCATGCGGGCCAGTATCTGTCGATCAATCTGCCGGGTGAAGATCCCTGTTACTTTTCCATTGCCAGCAGCCCGTCAGCAGAGTTGATTGAGCTGCACATTCAGGCCACCCCCGAATGGGTTTCGGCCCAGAAAGTGATTGATGCTCTGACGTCCGGCGACGACGTAACCGTTGAGCTGCCGAATGGCCGCGCCTGTTTGGCGGCCGCGCCGGCCAAGCCGCTTTTGCTGGTGGCCGCGGGCACCGGTTTTGCGCAAATGAAAAGCCTCGTCGACTATCTTCAGGAAACCACCTACGACAAACCTGTCAGGCTCTACTGGGGCGTGCGTCGTCATGAGGATATGTATCTGAAACCGCTGGCCCAGGGGTGGCAGGAAAACTGGCCCCGGTTTACCTTTAAACAGGTGGTGGGTGATGACGAGGACAACGATTGGGCAGGCCATCACGATCAGCTGGTGCGCACGGTTCTGGCGTCAGGTGTGGACTGGCAAAACGTCGAGGTGCACGCCAGCGGATCGCCCACCATGGTTTACACCCTGATGGACGCGCTGGTAGAGGCAGGGTTGCCTCAGGCGGCCTTTTTCTCTGACGTTCTCGAGTACGCGCCGAGAAGCTAAGGGGTTCCTGGGCGGGCAGTCAGGCCCTGGGCATGGGCAGATCAGGCAGCCCGCTGTCTTTGACCAGGCCCTGCATCAGCAGCTTCACGCTGCTTTCACCTTCGCCCATGTGGGCGTTCAGGCGGCTCAGCTCTGCCATGGTCTCGCGGCTACGTCTCATCTTCAGGCTGGTTTCAAAGTACTCCCGGGCCTTGCCCCAGAGTTCATTTCTCAGGCTCAGGCGGCCCAGCGTCAAGAGCAACTCTGCGTTGTTGGGCCTGTCTTTCAGCCATTGTTCTGCCAGTAACAGTTGCTCTTCCGGCTTGGATCCTTTGACCCGGCCGTAAAGGTTCACCAGCTCATCGCTCCAATGGTTGCGTAATACTTTGCGAATCAGAATTTCAGCCTGTTCTTCGTCCCCCAATTCTGCCAGCAGACGAGCGTATTCGCGGATGGTCTGCTCATCGCGGCGCAGGAAACCTGGCAGTTCATCCCACAGCCGGGTCAGTGGGTCCAGGCTGGCCGATGAGGCGTCGGCCTGGCGTCGGCAGTCTTCAGAGGCTTGCTGTAACAGATTTTGCCAGACCAGCCGCTCAAGGTTGCCCTGCTCTTCGGAATCAATCAGGCCGCGCTTGCGGATCTCCGGCAATAGCCTGGATAGCTCTCGCCAGTCCTCAAGTTTCACGTAGGCACTTTTCAACAGTTTGAGCACAAATGGATGGTGCGGCGCCTGTTTGCGAAGCCGCAAAAGGGTTGCCAGTGCCTGTTCCTGACGGTTACCGGCCAGCTGAAGCTGAGCCTGGGTGATGCCCACCGCCATATCGGAGCCGGGGGTGCTTTCGTAAGCTTTGCGCAACAATTCATCCACGGCGTTATGGTCGCCCGTTTCAAAGGAAGCCTGGGCAGCTGCCAGGTAGTTGATCAGCGGAGTGTCCGCCTGTCCGGCCGAGGATTCCAGTAATTTGCGCGCGCGCGGCCAGTTGCCTTCAGCCAGTGCGAGCAGGCCCTGGGTTGTGCGGCGTCGGGCACGTTTTTCGTTACCCTTTGATAGCCAACTGGCCACCACGCCTGAGCTTTGCCGCATCCGGCGAACCAGATTCAACCCGGCAATCACGACAGCCATGAACACAACCAGCAACGCCAGCCCGACCCAGAAGTTGGTTTCGATCAGGGTGTTGCCAAAGCTGATACGAATGTAGCCAAGGTCGTATTGCAGCCCCAGCGCCAGCCCCGTGCCGAGTAAGAGCGCGACAAGAATGATCAGCAGCAGTCGGATCATGCGTCGTCTCCCTCTGTGCCTTTGTCACTATTGCCATCGGGGCTTTCACGACTGTTATCGAACCTGCCAGCCAAGCGGGATTTCAGAAGCTGCAACGAACGGCTGATATCAGGCAGTTCGGGGTCAATGTTCTGACCCGCGAGTTCTTCCAGGGTGTCGGACAGTGCCATGATGTTCGGGTTGCTGCTGTCGTACCAGTTGTCTATGGCGGCGCTGGCCTTGGCCAGGGACCGTGAATACATTTCTTGATGGCCTTGTAGAACGGCCAGCTCCGCTTCCTCCAGCATCAGTTGGAGGTTGAGCCGGGCGTAGGCGCTCTGCTCCGGTGAAAGCAATGGCTTTACGGTGTCATCCAGGCGGCGAACCACGACAACCTGAGAGAGGGTCGATTTGGCGTTGTTCCAGGCGTCGTTCCACCAAGTGCCGACCGTCGTAGTGCCCTCGCTGGATAGCGCCTGGGACTGGGCCAGGGTGCTTGCCATCCGGTCACTGGCCAGGGCATTGTCCGTCAGTTGCTGGATGCTTTCGATGGCGGCTTCCAGGGTTAGATAAAGGCCGGTGCGGTCAACGCCGGTCAGGCCCTTCAGGGTCAGGATTTCTTTCGCAAGCTGCTGGCGAACCGGGTAAACACCGATGTCATCGGACTCGTTCAGGACTTCATCGGCCGAATCAAGAGCCGCCAGCGCCCCGCGGATATCTTTTTCTATCAACAGGCGTTGATTGGCGATGCGAAGCAGGTATTCGGCTTCGGCCAGCAGCCAGTCCGTGCGGGTACGGTTGCCCGCCTCGAGCAGTTCCCGGGCGTTGTGATCAATCTGGCGTTGCTGGGTCGCGATCAGTTCGCGCTGGCCGGTGAGTTTGTCTTCAAGTGATTGCAGGCGTTCATTGCGCTGGCTCCCCGATGCCCCGTACTGCTGGTCCAGTTCGGTGGTTTCCTGCTGCAGGTTGGTAATCGCCTGCCGCATGATCTGGGTATTGTGCCACTGTTGCCAGCTCCACAGACCCAGGACGATTGCGGCGATGAAGGCGAGTACAGCCACAATCCATAGCGGCCAGAGTCGCTGACGAGTGCGTGGCTGTTTGCTGATTGTGGCAGGCAGTTGGGCGTTTGATTCAGTCACGGGCATCCTTACTTGGTATTTCCGGGGCTTACGTCAAGGCTGGCCAGCTGATGTGCAACGGCCGCCACAATGGCACTGTCGTCAAGGCTGTGTGGCACGCAGGTGCGGCGGATGCCCGCACTGTGTGCTTGTCCGGCAATCCTCTCTGCCGGCACCACCATTAAACAATGTTTAAGATTATGGCTGCTATTGTTACCGAGTGAAATGAGATTATTCAATGTTTCTCCTGACAGCGTGACGATAACCTCAGGGTTAAAGCTGCCGATAGCGCTCTGTAACGTTGCTTCATCGTGGTCTGGCGCAAAACGCCGGTAAAGCGCAAGCAGAGTGACTCTTGCGCCCCTGGCTTCCAGAGTGTTCGGCAGCAGTTCGCGGCCCTGTTCGCCGCGTACAATCAAGACTTTCTGATGCGTCAGCTCGGCAAGTCCGGGTAATGCCAGCAGCGCTTCGCTGGTGTGCCCGTTGGCTGGTTGTCGGGTGTCCAGTTCGTAGTCTGCCAGCACGGCTGCTGTTCCGGCCCCGATTCCATACCAGTGTATGCCGGTGGGCGTTTGCGGCCACCAGGTGTCCAGCCAGTCAAGCAACAGGCCAGCGGCGTAAGGGCTGACGGCAATGACATGATCAAATTCATCAATGTTGAGAATCCGGGTGCGAATCGACGGGTCATCGGTGACCGGTTTACGCTCCAGCATGGGCAGAACCCGAGCCTCGGCACCGGCCTTCCTGAATGCCTCGGCCAGTCGCTCTGCCTCCGGACGGGGGCGGCAGATCAATACCCGTCGACCGGTTAACGAATCAGGTAGGGGTGTGGCCATAAATCTCGGCCAACACTTTATCCGCGCCCAGGGCCAGCAGATCTTCGGCAAGCTCCCGGCCCAGTTTTTCCCCGTCTTTGCGGTGTGAACGACCCTCTACCCGGAATACTTTCGTGCCGTCAACGGCGCCCACCAGGCCGCGCAACCAGAGCATGTCGTTATCCTCCAGCAGAGCGTAGGCCGCGATGGGAACCTGGCACCCACCTTCGAGGCGACGGTTCAGCGCCCGCTCTGCTTTTACGCGGTCCGAGGAATCGACATGGTCCAGCTGTGCCAGCATGGTAATCAGTTCATTGTCATCCAGCCGACATTCAATGCCGAGCGCGCCCTGGCCGACGGCAGGCAGTGAGATGGAGTCAGGCAAGCTGTAACGGATGCGATCATGGAAACCCAGGCGTTTGAGGCCTGAACTGGCAAGCACAATGGCCCGGTAGTCACCGGCGTCCAGTTTCGCCAGGCGGGTATTCACATTTCCCCGCAGGGTGCGGATTTCCAGGTCCGGCCGGTAAGCGCGGAGCTGGGCTTCCCGTCGCAGGCTGGCGGTGCCGACGACGGCGCCATGGGGCAGTGCATCCACTGTGTCAAAATCGTTGCTGACGAACGCATCGGTCGGGTCTTCCCGCTCGCAGATGGCGACCAGCCCCAGGCCTTCGGGGAAGTGCATGGGCACGTCTTTCATGGAATGGACGGCCAGGTCAGCACGGCCGTCCATCATGGCTTCTTCCAGCTCTTTGACGAACAGGCCCTTGCCGCCGATCTTGGACAGTGGCACGTCCAGAATTTTGTCGCCCTGGGTTTTGATCTTAATAAGCTCGACTGTCACTCCGTCGTTCAGACGTTCAAGTTCGGCTTTGATGAATTCTGCCTGCCACAGCGCCAGGGCGCTGCTGCGGGTTGCTATGCGAAGGGTTCGGTTTGCCATGTTGCTTATTGCCGCGTCTTGAAAATTGTCTGTCAAGGGTACTCTTTGTCGGACCATTTGTGGAGTCGGGCCGGGGTGGTTCAGGGCCCGGCGGCCTGTAACTCCAACCACTGCCTGACCTGGGTGGTGTGCCGGCGGCTGACCGGCAAATGGCCTTTATCGTCGATCAGGTCGATGGAGTGCTGGCCATCCCGGCCACGGATCAGGCCGCGGATATAGCGGGTTCCGACCAGGCTCTGGCGGTGAATTCGCAGAAAGTGCCGGGGAAAACTGTTCTCAAGTTCTTTGAGCGTGTAATCGGTCACCGTTTCGCCGCCGGTATGGTGCAGGGTGACGTATTTATGGTCGGCCTGGCAGTGAATAACGGCATTGAGATCGATCAGCTCGGTGCCACGGTGGGTGCGTATGGCAATCTGCTCTGCCTCCGGTTCAGCCCGCTCGTCCAGGCGTTGTAGTTGTACCCGGTTGACCCGCCCGGCGCGGTTCAGCGCATCCGCCAGAGCCTCACGCCTGACTGGCTTGAGCAGGTAGGCCATGGCGTGCACATCGAACGCCTGCATGGCGTAATGGTCATAGGCTGTGCAGAAAATCAGTGCTGGCGGCGTATCCACCTGGGCAATACGTTCGGCGACTTCCATGCCGTCCATGCCGGGCATGCGGATGTCCAGCAACAGTAAATCCGGGCTCAGGTCGGCAATTCTGTTCAGGACTTCGTGACCATCAGCGGCCTCACCGCACACATGGTATCCGGGCAGCGCATCAACCAGTCTCCGGATCCGCTCCCTGGCGAGCGGTTCGTCATCGGCGATCAGAACGCTGCGGCTCTGTGTTTCCGGCATAAACCGATTTACCTTCTGTCAGCAGGGTTTCGTCGGTCGCCTGCTTTGTGCAGGGGCAGGCGCATAGTGACAGTATAGATATCATTCTGCTGGCTGTGTTTCAGCACGGCGGCTTCTCCGAATAGTGCCTGCAGGCGCGATTGAATGTTGGCCAGGGCCATGCGATTGCCCTCATGGGTTAACTGATCCTCGGTCGGGCGCGGGTTCTGAACCATCAGATAAACGAACGCGCTTTTGCCGTAAATCTCGATTCGCACGGTGCCGCCTTCCGGGCGGGGTTGAATGCCGTGATAAATGGCGTTTTCCACCAGCGGCTGAAGTGTCAGCGGTGGGATAGCTTGCTGGTCCAGTCCTTCAGCAACTTGCCAGTCCAGAGATAGCCTGTCTCCAAGCCGTAACTGCTCAATCGCCAGGTAGCGACGACACAGATCCAGTTCTGCAGACAGTGGAATCAGCCGGTCATCCGCCCTCAGGCTGGCGCGGAACAGCTCGGACAGATCCAGGACGGCATCTTCAGCGCGCTCCGGGTTCACGCTGATCAGGCTGGCGATGGTGTTCATGCTGTTGAACAGAAAATGAGGGTGGATCCTGGCTTGCAGTGCGGTAAGCCGCGCCTGCATTTCTGCTTCTTGCTGTTGTTGCCACTGGAACTGCAAATAAAAGTAGCGCAGAACCATCAGGGTGATCAGCAGCGATAGCAGCAGGTTTTTCGCTGTGGCCTGTGTTGGCGCTTCGGTTTGCACCGGGTTAAGAACACTGTCGGCGAACAGGCTGAAACTAAGCACATCCAGCAGCACAATGGCGACCACGGTGGCGGTTGCCAAAGGGGTGGACTGGCGGGCAAGCCATCTTCGCAGCAGGCAGATAGCAGCGGCGCTGGTCAGCAGGGTCCACTGCACAAACAGCGAAAGCAACCCGAAATAGTGCCATTCGATCCAGCGTTCATCGGCCTGAACCACCGCCAGCACCAGAGCCAGCAGTTCGCCGGTGACCACCAGCATGAACACCGCCCGCACCCTGCACAGGTCCGGAATGTAAAAATCTCCACTGCCTATATCCGGTACAGGAACAGCGCGTTCTCTGGCTTGCCGCACAATGCTATAATCCCGCTTTGTTTCATTTATTTCCCTCTATCACCCCGGCAGAATAATGCCGGGCTGCCATCAGGAAAGATAGACCATGACGGATCAGAACAAGAGTGCCAACAAGAGCGCCGAAAAACCCTGGGGCGGTCGCTTTACCGAGCCCACCGATGCCTTTGTTGAGCGGTTTACCGCTTCTGTCGGCTTTGATCAGCGGCTCTACCATCACGACATTACCGGTTCCATTGCCCATGCCACGATGCTGGCGGCGGTCGACGTGCTGACCGAGGAAGAGCGGGACACCATCATTGAAGGCCTGAAAGGTGTTAAAGAGGACATCGAGGCTGGCCGCTTCGAGTGGTCGGTCAGCCTCGAGGATGTTCATATGAACATTGAGGCCAAGCTGACAGAGCGCATTGGCATTACCGGCAAGAAGCTACACACCGGCCGCAGCCGCAATGACCAGGTGGCCACGGACATTCGCTTGTATCTGCGGGATGAAATTGACGTCATTGCCGAGGAGCTGAACCGTTTGCAAAGCGGCCTGCTGGATCTGGCGGAGCGCCAAGCGGCGACCATCATGCCGGGCTTTACCCATTTGCAAACCGCCCAGCCGGTCACCTTCGGGCACCATTTGCTCGCCTGGTATGAAATGCTGGTACGGGATGCCGATCGTCTGCAGGATTGCCGCAAACGGGTGAACGTTATGCCGCTGGGTGCGGCTGCCCTGGCGGGAACCACTTATCCGATTGATCGCGGCATGACCGCGACGTTGCTGGGCTTTGACCGGCCCAGCGAGAACTCCCTGGATTCAGTCAGCGACCGGGACTTTGCCATCGAGTTCTGCAGTTTCGCAGCGCTGCTGATGACCCATCTTTCCCGCTTCAGTGAGGAGCTGGTGCTCTGGACCTCGGCGCAGTTTGATTTTATCGACCTGCCAGACCGTTTCTGCACCGGCTCATCGATCATGCCCCAGAAGAAAAATCCGGACGTGCCGGAACTGGTGCGCGGTAAAACCGGCCGGGTAAACGGCCATCTGGTCAGTTTGCTAACCCTGATGAAGAGTCAGCCGCTGGCCTACAACAAGGACAACCAGGAAGACAAGGAGCCGTTGTTCGACACGGTGGATACCGTCAAAGGGTGCCTGAAGGCCTACGCTGACATGATTCCGGCCATCGAAGCCAAGGCTGACAATATGCGGGTGGCGTCCAAGCGGGGTTTCTCCACCGCGACCGATCTGGCGGACTATCTGGTGAAAAAGGGCGTGGCCTTCCGCGATGCCCATGAGATCGTGGGCAAAGCCGTGGCGTTCGGCGTGGCGGAGAATCGGGACCTGTCCGAGATGACCACCGCAGAGTTGGCCGGTTTCTCGGAGGTGATCGGTGAGGAGGTGTTTGATGTATTAACTCTGGACGGTTCGGTGCAGGCGCGAAATCACCTGGGCGGTACCGCGCCGGATCAGGTCCGTGCCGCCGTCGCCCGCGCTCGGGAGAGTCGCTAGGTTTTATCAATCATACTCACAATGAGTATTGAGCAAATCGTTCCACCGGAGCCAAATTGACCGCCAAAACCGCCCCGATAGCCCTGGATTATGATGAAGGAATCGACCGCAAAACGCTTCGCAAATTGCGTGATCGGTTTCTTGGCATCAATCAGCAGCGCTGGGAGCGAGCGCGTTCAGCATTGACTTATCGGCAGCAGATGGTGCTGGAGATTCTGCCGCTGACATTCCACCTTAACCACCCGTCATTACCGGGGTATTCCGACGGCGACTGCCCTTATGGGCTCAGTGGTTATAAGCCGTCGGATGACGAACTTGACGCCGCCCGCCGGCTGGCCAGAACGTTTTCATTGAAGGATGAAGGCCGTCGAAAGGCGGATCTGGAAGCGCTGTTTCTGATGGGCAGCCCCGGTACCCTGGGCCACTCCGTTGCCAGCGATCTGGACATCTGGTTATGTCATCGCCCGGACCTGTCGGACAAAGGCATTGTTTGCCTGGAGCGCAAAGCCCGGCGGCTTGGGGACTGGGCTCGAAGCCTCGGCGTGGAATTGCACGTGTTCGTGTTTTGCGCCAGCGAGTTCCGCGAGGGTCGCCAGCGTGCCGAAGTGGCGGGTGAGAACTGTGGCAGTGCCCAGCATTTCCTGTTGTTGGACGAGTTTTACCGCACCAGTATCTATCTGGGCGGGCGTTACCCTTTGTGGTGGCTGGTTCCTCCGGAGGATGAAAACCGCTACGCCGACCGCGTGCAGCAGTTGGTGAAATACCGGTTTATCCGGGCCGATGAGTACATTGATTTCGGCGCGGTGCCGTCGATTCCCCGGGAAGAGTTTCTGGGGGCCGGGGTCTGGCAGCTTTACAAGGGCATTGACGCGCCCTGGAAATCCATTCTGAAATTGCTGTTGATCGAATGCTATGCGCTGGATGAAGGTCGGCCACTGTTGTCGAGGGTCTTCAAACAGGCAGTGTTTGCCGGTGTGGTGGATGCCAACCGGCTTGATCCTTACCTGCTGCTGTATGAACGGCTGGAGCAATGGCTGACGGAAAACAGTGCCAGTGAACGGCTGGGCCTGGTGCGTCAGAGCCTGTATCTCAAGTCCGGACTGCCACTGACCCGGGTCAGCGAGACCAGTGCAGACTGGCGCGCGGCATTGCTGAATTCTCTGGTTGCTCAGTGGCAATGGTCGGCGGCGGATCTGGCTAATCTGGATAACCGCGACCGTTGGCGGGCGGAAGACGTGATGTCGTTGCGGCGTCAGATCGTCGCTGAGCTGACTCACAGTTACCGGATGTTGTCGCGGCTGGCCCGTGAACAGGGCACCCAGGTGGCGATCAGCCACAACGATATGAATCTGTTGGGGCGCAAACTCTACGCGGCGTTCCAGCGCAAAGCCGGCAAGATTGAGCTGATAAACCCGGGACTAGCGCCGTCACTGGCCGAGGAAAATCTGTCGTTTCACCATCAGTCTGAGCAGGGCGATAGCTCCGCGCTGGCGGGCTGGCAACTCTTCAGAGACCTTGAGGACCCGTCGGATGCGTTCTGGCAACCGGTCATCCGGCGATCCGGCAATCTTACCGAACTGATGGTGTGGTGTTTCTGCAACGGCCTGTTGACCCGAAGCACCCGCCTGAACGTGCGTGGCGGCGCCAGCAACGGCTCGGTGGCAGAGCTGCGCGACATGCTGCATGCCCTGTCGGATTGCCTCCCGACGCTAATAGAGCCGGTATCGAGAGACGCGCTGTCCAATGGGGTGAGGCCTCTGCGCCACCTGTTGTTCGTGAACGTGGGCGTTGACCCTCAGTCGCATTTGACCGAGCGCGGTTTGCATAAGCTGAGCGCCCGACACGATTCGCTGGGTTTCAGCGGTGGGCGGGAGAACCTGGTGATCACGATTGATCAAGTCACTTACAACAGTTGGCACGAGGTTAGCCTTCAACATTACGCCGCCGGTGACACGCTGATTCAGTGCCTGAAAAATATTCTGGCGTCGGTGGCGGCGGCTCCGGACCAGGTGCCGGACGTTCAGGTGCATTGCCACAGTGCCGGCCACGGTGGCGCCATTGCCCGGCGCGTACGCGAGCTGTTCAACGAAGTCATGGGTTCCTTTTTCGTGGGCGGTCGGGGGCCACATCCGCTTCGCTACGTCATCGAGATGGATCGGCGCTATTTTCTGCTCAGCTTCAATGGCGCCGAGCCCGGATTCATCGCTCTTGATAGCAAGGAGGCCTTGCTGGAATGCCTGGGACGGCCCGGGGAGACCTATCTGCCGATCGTGTTTGACCGGCACGCCATGCTGGATGATCCGATGCTGAGGGTTGTTTGCCATGCCGCCGAGCCCGACAGCGTGCAGATTTTCTATCGCATAGTCGGCGACTGGGCGCAGCTGTGGGCGGTGGATGAGCTTGGCGGTGTCTTTTCATGGCAGCAGGCATTCAGTTCCCGGCGCTATCTTCTGGTGCCGCTGCTTCGTTTCCTCGAAAACCTGCTGGAGCGAAAGCAGCTTCGTGAGCTGGAATCCATGGCCGGGCCGACTGTGGTTAAATGCTATGAGCTGAACCATGCCGACGGACAATGGCGCGCCGAGGCACGGCCCGACGCCGGCCGGCAGGGCGTGTCACTGTCCGGACTGGAAGTTCAGGCGGTAGGCGTGCAAGAGGGCGATTCCCGAATCCGGTTCGATATCTTCTGTGCGGATCAGGAGTTCACGGTTCAGGAATACGGTGATCAGCTGATACCGGCCGTTGCCCACTACATCCGCTCGCTGCGCGGCGGACAGGACGCCTACCCGGTCTATCTCACGGATGTCCATTTGCCCCATGACCTGGACCCTCAGGTGTATCAGCAGGATATCAAGACGATTCAGTATCTCTATTACCGTGCCGCGCTTGAGGATTCCCTGAATCGTTATCTGGCAAGCTGAACCAACCGGGTGTCTCGCCGCGCGGGGGCTGAGTCAGGTATACTGGTAGCAATAAGATTCACAGGGGCTGCGGCATGAAAGCATGGCTGGTGACAGTGTTTGTTCTGGCGATGGCCGGGGGTATGTCCGGTTGCGGGCAGAAGGGGCCGCTCTATCAGGATGCACCGACCCAGACCAGCGCAGAAGACGGCGCTGAAGAAAATGCTGAAGACCGCTCCCGCTAAAAACAGAGAGTTTCATGGATTATTTTAATTACCGCGACGGAGAGTTATACGCCGAAGACGTGCCGGTCGCGGATATCGCAGATCGGTTCGGAACACCGGCCTATGTCTATTCCCGCGCAACGCTGGAACGGCATTACCGTGCCTACGATGACGCCCTGGCCGGGCGTCCGCATCTGGTGTGTTATGCGGTGAAAGCCAACAGCAATATCGCGGTGCTTAATGTGCTGGCACGCCTGGGAGCCGGGTTTGATATCGTCTCGGCCGGCGAGCTGGAACGGGTTATCCGTGCCGGCGGCGACCCGTCGAAGGTGGTGTTCTCCGGGGTCGGCAAGCAGCGCTGGGAAATGCAGCGGGCACTGGAAGCTGGCGTTCGCTGTTTCAATGTGGAATCAGACACCGAACTGGACCGCCTGAATGAGGTGGCCGGTGAGCTGGGCGTAAAGGCGCCGGTATCCTTGCGGGTGAACCCGGACGTGGATGCGGGCACCCATCCCTATATCTCCACCGGGCTCAAGGAAAACAAGTTCGGCATCGACATCGCCGAAGCGCAGGCGGTTTACGAGCGGGCCTCCACCATGCCAAATCTGGACGTTCAGGGCGTGGATTGTCACATCGGCTCCCAGCTCACCACCGTGTCGCCCTTTCTGGACGCCCTGGACCGGGTGCTGGCATTGATTGATGCGCTGGCGCAGAAGCAGATCGTGATCCGCCATCTGGACATGGGTGGCGGCCTTGGTGTGACTTACGATCAGGAGCAGCCGCCGCAGCCATCGGACTATGTGACGGCACTGTCCGAGCGGCTTGGCGATCGTCAGCTGGAATTGATCATGGAGCCGGGCCGTTCGATTGCCGCCAATGCGGGCATTCTGCTGACGCGGGTAGAGTTCCTGAAGTGCACGGAGCACCGGAATTTTGCCATTATTGATGCCGCGATGAACGATCTGATCCGCCCTGCGCTATACAGTGCCTGGCAGTCCATTATTCCGGCCCGTCCCCGCAGCAACGTGGATGAAAAGCAGTGGGATCTGGTGGGGCCGGTCTGCGAAACCGGCGATTTTCTTGGCAAGGACCGACCCCTAAGACTCCAGGCCGGCGATCTGTTGGCAGTGCGCTCGGCCGGTGCCTACGGTTTTGTGATGAGCTCCAATTACAACACCCGTAACCGGCCCCCTGAGTTGATGGTGGATGGTGACCAGGTGCATGTGGTGCGCCGCCGTGAAACCCTTGACGAGCAGCTTGAACCTGAAAGTTGCCTGCCCGGATGAGCGGGGACGGGGATATGAATCAGACAAGACGGAGCTCTCTGCTCAGTTTTACCAAGATGCACGGTCTTGGTAACGACTTTATGGTCGTAGACGCCATCAGTCAGCCCTTTCGCCTGGGCCCGGAAAAAATCCGGGAGCTGGCCAACCGTAACTTCGGCATCGGCTTTGATCAGTTGCTGGTGGTAGAACCGCCCGGGCTGCCGGACGTGGATTTCCGCTACCGCATCTTCAACAGCGACGGCTCCGAGGTGGAGCAATGTGGCAACGGCGCCCGCTGCTTTGCCCGTTTCGTACGTGATCAACGCCTGACCAACAAGCAGGTCATTCGCGTGCAGACCGCCAAAGGGGTTATTGAGCTGCGTGTTGGCAAGAACGGACTGATCACCGTCAACATGGGTGTGCCCGAGTTGAACCCGCCGGCGATTCCGTTTGCGGCCGACCAGCGCAAAGAGGTCTACACGGTCGAGGTGGGCGGCGAAACTGTCGAGCTCAGCGCGGTGTCCATGGGCAATCCTCACGGGGTTCTGCTGGTTGACGATGTTGACACGTCGCCGGTCAACGAGCTTGGACCCAGGCTGGAGAACCATCCACGGTTTCCGGCCCGCGCCAACATCGGCTTTCTCCAGATTCTGGACCGGACCCACGTACGGTTGCGGGTTTTCGAGCGCGGTGTGGGTGAAACCCTGGCTTGCGGCAGCGGCGCATGTGCGGCGGTCGTCGCCGGGCGCCTGCGCGGTTTGCTGGATGCCAGGGTCAACATGGAGCTCCGGGGTGGCCCGCTGGTGGTTGAATGGCAGGGTGAGGGGTCGCCTGTTATGATGGAAGGGTACGCGACCAGTGTGTTTGAAGGGCAGTTACGGCTACCAGTTGACTCCCAGCCAAGGCGTCGCAGAAACGCTAGGCAAGGCGATGGCAAGCCTGCACAGAACAGACAGCAACGTGGCCGCAGGCGGCCACCTCAAGGCGCTGATCAGCAAACCTGATCTTCCCTGACCGTCAGGAGACGAGCATGACAGACCAAGCGGCCCGCCAGAAGGCCGGTGACCTCAGCCGGGAATCGGTTGCGGAATATCTTCGCGAAAATCCCGCTTTTTTTGTTGATCAGGACGAACTGCTGCGCAGCCTGACCCTGCCCCACGATAGTGGCAGGGCTATTTCGCTGGTGGAGCGGCAGGTTCACCTGTTTCGGGAGCAACGGGATACACTGCGCCAGGAACTGGTTGAACTGGTGTCCATTGCCCGCCATAACGATCGCCTGTTTGAGAAGAGCAAGCGACTTCTGATGCAAATCATCGAAGCGCGAAACCTGAACGATATGGCGGCCGCCGTAGACGACAGCATTCGCGGGGATTTCGGGTTGGACGCGGCCTCAGTCATTTTGTTTACCGACCAGGAATTGCCCGGCGACGGCCGGGGTGCGCTGCATGTTGTGTCGCCGGAAGCCGCCAGGGAGCGCCTCGGCGGTCTGCTTGATGGCGACCGTGCGGTCTGCGGTCAGTTCCGGGAAAGCGAGCGCAGCTTCCTGTTTCCGGATCGTGAAGAGCCCATTGCCTCGGTTGCACTAGTGCCGCTACGCGCCCATGAACCGGTAGGGTCGGTCAATGATCTGGTGGGTGTCTTTGCGGTCGGAAGTTGTGAGGCCGGCTATTTTGACCAGAGCATGGGATCGTTGTTCCTGACCTACATTAGCGACACGCTCAGCCGCCTGTTGCCGCCAATTCTTCAGCGCCACGCGGCGGCCGGCAGTTCTGCTGGCGACCCGGTGGAAGAGTCCCGCTGACCGTGTTGAAATCCGGCGATGCGCGGCCCGGAAATGGTGTCGGCCTTATGGCCGCACTGGCCGAGCCGCTTCAGGGTTTTATCCGCTATCTTGCCTCCGAAAAACGCCATTCTCCCCATACCTGCGCCAATTACGAAGACGACCTGCTGCGCTTTGGTGACTGGGTTGCCTGTGCAGAAGGTCGCTCGGCTTGGCGTGAGCTCACGTCCCATGATCTACGCCGCTATGTGGCAGTGCTGAGCCGATCCGGCCTTGGTGGGCGCAGCATTGCCAGGCATCTGTCTGCGATTCGCCGTTTTTACGATTATCTGCTGCGCGAGCAGCTCGCCAGCGACAATCCGGTACTGGATGTTCGGGCACCAAAAGCCGCAAGACGGTTGCCGAAAGTGGCCGATGTCGACCAACTGAGTCACTTACTGGACGCCGTCCCGGACGACCCGCTGGAAATGCGGGATCTGAGCATGTTTGAGCTGCTTTACTCGTCAGGGTTGCGGTTGTCGGAACTGGCGGGCCTGAATCTGGAATCCATCGACCGCCGGGGCGGGGAAGTCCGGGTATTGGGCAAAGGCGGTAAGGAACGGATACTGCCGGTAGGGCGCCGTGCTCTGGAGGCTCTGACACAATGGCTGGACGTTCGACGGACATTGGCCGGCGTGGGCGAGCCGGCGCTGTTTGTCAGCCGCCGTGGCGAGCGCCTGAGCAACCGAAGTATCCAGTCGCGTCTGCGCCGGTGGGGCGTGAAAAACGGCGCCGATCAGCGAATGCATCCGCATTTGCTGCGACATTCCTTTGCCAGCCACATGCTCGAATCGAGCGGTGATCTGCGAGCGGTTCAGGAGTTGCTGGGCCATGCAGACATCAGCACGACCCAGATCTATACTCATTTGGACTTTCAACATCTGGCAAAAGTATACGATCAAAGCCATCCCAGGGCCCGCCGGGCGCGTAAAACAGACGACAAGGCCAACAACTCGGTCTGAGTGCCGGCTATCGGCGTTTCCGGACAGCAGGAGAAACAGATGTCATCGGATCCGTCCTGGAAAGACAAGTACCTGAAGGAGCTCGAAGCTTCCGAAGCGGAAGAGGCGCGCTGGAACACTGAAAAAAACCTACTTCAGCGCATGTTGGTTCGAACCAGCCTCGCTTCCGAGGGCCAGAGCCCGGAGCTGGATAATCTGCTGGTTCGCCTCAGAGAAGAGGTTCGCGCTGGATCTTTTGACACGGGCGCCTGGCAAAACCTTCAGGATCGCATTGACCGAAAGGTTTCCGCACTGGACGAGCGCAAATCCGAGTCGGACAGGCAGCTTCGTGCAACTCTCGACAAACTGCTGGCAGAGCTGCGCAGTCACAACGTATTTGCCACGGTAAAGGATCGCCTGAAAGCGCTTGAAAAACGGCTTCGCAAACCTGAAACCCTCAAGAATCACTTTGACGAATGGCTGACTGACTTCGCCGATACCTTGGAGAGCGGGCTGGATACCGCTGGCGAGAGTGAGAAACATCCTCCCCGGAACGGGATTCTGAACAGACTGCTTAGCCGGTCTAACGACACCGCCGCCGCTGCGGGAGATTCGCCTCCAGCTGACAGGGTCACAATTGACGAGGCAGAGTCAGTCGAGCTGGAGTCGGCAGATGAGGAAGCCGACCAGCGTCTTCGCATTGCCCGGCGGGTGGGAGAGCTTCTGGGGCAGATGCTTGAACAGGTGTCTCTCGAGCCCGGGGACGAGGCGCGGGCTCGCCGGCTGCAGCAGAGCCTGCTTGGCAGTGATGACTGGACGGAATTGCGAGACGGACTGAGCGGCGTGGCAGAGCTGGTCATTTCCGCTGTGACTCGAAGCCAGCGGGAATTCGAAGCGTTCCTGCGCAGATTGGACGAGCGCCTGGATACCCTCAAGAAGTATTTTGCCGAGCAGGAAGACGCCCAGGCAGGTCGTCTGGGGGCGTCCGCCGAACTCGACGTTGAGATCCAGCGAGAGCTGGAGGCATTTGGTCAAAAAGTCGACACCAGCCAGGATTTTCAGGGGCTGAAGGCCTCGGTTTCGGGCCATCTCGCGTCCATCCGCGAGGCCGTCGGGCGCTTCAGAACCAAAGAATCGGAACGGGAAAAATATTTGGCTGAGCAGTTGGGCACTATGCAAGAAAAGATGGCGGCCATGGAAACCCAGGCAGAGCATGTCAAGGCCGAACTCCGTGATCAGCGCAAACGGGCGATGACGGATGTTCTGACGCAACTGCCAAACCGGGAAGCCTGGCAGGAACGTCTGGACGTGGAGTATCAGCGCTGGCGGCGCTATGGTAATCCGCTGACTCTCGCAGTACTGGACATTGATCTGTTCAAGCGGGTGAACGACTCCTACGGCCACAAGGCGGGTGACAGAGTTCTTCAACTGGTGGCAAAAGCCCTGCAGGATCGCCTGCGCCAGACAGATTTTATTGCCCGGTTCGGCGGGGAGGAGTTTGTCGTTTTGTTTCCGGAGACCGCGGCTGACGCGGCGAAAAATGTGCTTGATGGGCTACGGGGATACATCCGAGCCCTGCCGTTTCATTTTCGCGGCGAGCCGGTGTCGGTGACGTTTTCAGCCGGCGTGGCAGACTTTGAGCCAGACGATGAAGCAGACGGCGTGTTTGATCGAGCGGACCGATCTCTCTATCAGGCCAAAGAGGCCGGCCGTGATCAGGTGTGTGTGGGCGCCCGCGCGGTTTAATGACGCATCTGGGCGTCCAGTTCGTCGATGATCTCAGCCCAGTCAGAGTCTTCCTCGAGGCCTTCCACGAGGAAATTGGACTGACTTGCAGACCAGAAGGAGGCGTCCTGCAGGGCAATTTCCGCGGGCAGAGGGGAGTGTTGTTTGATGAATTCTTCGATACTTGTCTGGTCCGAAGGCATGCCGAGCTGTTCGAACAGGGTGGTCAGTGTGTGTTTGCTGGTATCCATATGAGTAAGCGTCTCCTGTCTATAAACAATGAAATGAGTCGGTATCGTTTTCTGGATGACTGTATTCACTCTAGTCTAACGTATGGGAATTTTTAGTGAAGACAGCGTTGCATCTTCTGTTGTGTCTGGCCTGTTTTCTGCTGCCACTGCCGCTGGCAGCAGAACCTCCCCAGCGTTCACCTTCGCCGGTGCTCGGCAACGATGATCTGACCTGGTTGAGCGCCCAGAAATCGTTTCGTGTCGGCGTTCGCAGTGATCAGGTGCCTTTGGTTTTTGATACCGGCGAGGGCCAGTTGGCCGGTGTTTTCATTGATTATCTGAACACCGTGTCCGAAAAACTCGACGTGCCCATCGAGCAGATTACCGGAAACGAGACGCAACTGAATCAATGGCTGGCGGACGGCGTCATTGACGCCAGGCTCAACACACGCCCGTCCCGCAAGCCGTCTTCCGACGGCGAAATGATTTCTTCTCCGCTGATGTCACTGACTTACGGATTGTTCGTTGCCACCGATGATGCCGGAATTCGCGAGCTGTCCGACCTGGAAAGCACGCGGGTTGCCCTGGTGGCCCGTGACGCCAATCAATACGCGTTACTGGATCCGGTTCAGAACTTCACGCCGGTACCGGTGGATACTCTGGGGGAAGCCGTCAGTATGCTGCTTTCCGGGCAGGCGGATGCCTTCCTGGGCCCGGTTGCGGTGGTATCTGACTATCTGCGCTCGGCGATGGTCAGCGGCGTGCGGCTCGCGCGCTTGATGAACCAGCACTCGGTGGACGTCGTGTTTGAAATTGCTCCGGATCAGGACCGCATGTACCGCATACTGAACCAGGCGGTTCTGGCGATCACTCGCAATGAACATCGGGATATACGCCAGCCCTGGTTGCAGACCAGCATTCCCGAAGCTGATGACAGCTCCCTGACGCTCTCCGACAGCGAGGCCGAATTTCTCCGGCGCAATCCCGACTTGCGGGTGGCTTTCCGTCAGGACTGGCCGCCTTTTGAGTTTTCCCAGGACGGCGAAAGCAGAGGGCTGGTCGCGGATCTCCTAACCCGCCTGGAGGAGCAGTTATCCGTGCGATTCCGTCGTCAGTTGCTGGAACCGGGCGACGTTCCTGAAGAGCAGCTTGGGGAGGGCAAGGTCGACATATTGCCCGCGGTTACCCGAACACCGCGTCTGGAAGAGGATTTTCTATTCAGCCGCGCCTACCTGACGGTGCCGATTGCCCTGGCTATCCGCGACGACGGCCGCTTCATCGGTGAGCTTCGTGAATTGCGGGATGAACGGGTGGGCGTTGTGAACCGCCAGGCCGGTCACGACTACCTGCTGATTAATCACCCGGATCTGGATCTTTACCCCGTTCAGTCAGTAGAGGAAGGCTTGCTGGCACTGTCAAACGGTGACCTGGATGCCGTGGTGACCCACATTCCCGCCGTCAGCTACACTGTGGCGCGACTGGGCCTGTCCAATCTTCGTATAACCAGCATCACCCCTTACCAATACGAACTTCGACTCGCGGTCCGCAACGACCAACCGGAGCTCTTGGGTATCCTGAACAAAGCCCTGGGCAGCCTGGATTCGAACGAAACCGAATCCATTTACAATCGATGGATACACCTGGATATCGAGCAGGAGACCGACTACACCGTCGTCAGGCGAATCGTGCTGATCGCCCTGGTCGTCGTGCTGATTTTTCTTTACTGGAACCGCAAACTGTCGCGGGAAGTGGATGAGCGCATCCGGTCTGAAAACGCATTGCGTCGCAGTGAGGATGCGTTGCGGTCCGCCAAGCAGGACGCCGAGCACCTGGCGCGCCAGGCAGAGGCCGCAAGTCGCTCGAAAAGTGAGTTTCTGGCGAACATGTCCCATGAAATCCGCACCCCCATGAACGCGGTCATCGGTTACAGCGACCTGCTCAGTAATACCGTCAAGGACCCGCAACAAAGGAATTATCTGAACGCCATCCGCGCCGGCAGTCGAAGCCTGTTGATGCTGATCAACGACATTCTGGATCTGTCCCGGATTGAGGCGGGCAAGATGCGCCTGGATTATTCCGCGGTGTCGATGCGACGGTTGCTGAGCGATGTGCGTCATATTTTTGATTTGCGAGCGACCGAGCAGGGCATCTCGCTGGAGGTGAGCGTTGACTCCCGCATGCCTGCGGCTATGCGACTCGATGAGACCCGGCTGCGCCAGGTGCTGTTCAATCTGGTCGGTAACGCGATCAAGTTTACCCATGCAGGCGGGGTAACCGTGCGGGCAACGGCGACGCCACAGGTCAGTGACGATGCCGAGGATACCGGGGAGCCGATGCCAAGGTCCCGGCTAGTGGTCACCGTGAAGGACACGGGCATCGGTATTCCAGACGATCAGCAGGAACAGATATTCGATGCTTTCGAGCAGCAGGAAGGTCAGAGCAGCCGTCGCTATGGTGGCACCGGACTGGGTCTGGCCATCAGCCGTAAACTGGTGCAGATGATGGGCGGCGAACTGGACGTCGAAAGCGAGCCTGGTGTTGGCTCCACTTTCACTTTACGTCTGCCGGACGTAGAAGTGACCGGCGAACTGGTGGAAGAAGACGGCCAGCTTCAGGAATCGGAGCGTCTGCTGGCACAGACCCTGAGCCTTCAGGAACGAGGCTGGCTACGGGAACAGCTGGTACAGGATTTCGGAGAAGAATGGCAGGCGGTCAGGGAAAGCGGTGACCCGGAGCAGATGCGTGACTTTGCCTGCCGGGTAGTCGAGTGGGGTCAGCGTGTGAGATCACCATCGGTCACCCGATATGGCGAAAAACTGCTTGCTGACGTCGACGCGTTTAATCTGGATTCGGTCAACAGCGCGCTGGAGGCGTTTCCAAGGTTGTTGGGTCGGGAAGATTGAGGCAGTTTAGAGGCAGTCGAACTGGGACCGTCTGTCGAAGGCGACAGATACCATATCGTATCCCTGATTCGTCAGGTCACGAATCAGGTCACGATTTTTGAGCATGGCCATACAGACTTTGCGAACGCTTGCCTGAAGCTGTTCGGTGCCGGGATCGGATTTCATACGGAAATCCACAATCAGGTATTTGCGCTCGACCGAGGAGGAGACCGGTATGATCTCCCTCTCAACGCTTTGATAGCCAATGTAGGTGGCCTGATGTTCCGGGAAAAGGCCACTGAGCAATAAATCCAGATTGCCAGCAGACGCCTTCCCGGCGCTCAGCAGTAACGGTATGAGCAGAGTAGGAATCAGAGAAACGATCAGGCGCTTCGATACCATGGCAATCTTGTCCGTTGTCGGGGACCCTATTTCAGTCAGATAAGCAATTCTGGTAACGCCGTGTAAATAAAGGTTACACATTATTACCACAGACTGCCACTAAATTTGTTCAACATTTGGTCATATTTTCAATTGTTCCTGCTCGCCTCGAAAGAGTGCCGCCAGCGTCGAGGTTTCCGCAGCCGTATGGTTTCAACTATGATGAAAGGATCAAGGCAAGGTCAGAGGCAGGCTCATGTTCCAACTGGTTTTTAAAGGCGAATGTACATCCGGTACTGATCCGGAAACGGCCCGTAATAATGCTAAAACCCTGTTCAAGGCGAACGCCGATCAGATTGTAAAGATGTTCAGCGGCCAGCCAGTGGTGATTCGCAACCGACTGGAAGAGGTTCAGGCCGAGAAGTATCGGGGTGTGTTGCACAAGCATGGCATGGTCGCCTACGTCGAGCCCATGGAGGGAACGGTTGCGCCCAAGCCTGAAGCAGAGCCCTCAGCCTCGCCAAAAGCGTCAGCCCCGCCAAAAGCCTCAGTCTCGCAAAAGCTTTCAGCACAGGACAAGCCCCCGGCCCCGAAAGCGCCGCCAACGCCAGAGAGGCCCTCCGCTGGTCCTGTCAAAGTGGAGCCGGGACACCGGCCCAACGTAGCGGGTGAAAAAGTAGACAGCATCCTTGCCGGTTCCGGTCTGACGCTGGACCCGGTGGGTGTCACCTTTGAAGAACATAAAGAGGCTCAGGCGCCGATGTTTGAGCACCTGGACGAATGGACCCTGGCCCCGGCCGGCGCCGAGCTCGTGAAGCCCCGCGAGACACCGCCACCGATGGTGCCTGATGTTTCCCACTTATCGCTGGCGGACCGGGACGACGACGCAGGGCGTCAAGAGTGAGCGCTGATAGCCCGAAATGTTGATTGCCCGCACACGGATTCTGACTCTGCTGACGGTTCTGATGGCGGGCATCGCAACCGCCGCGGAGCGACCAAAAGTGGCGCTGGTCTTCAGCGGCGGTGGCGCCAAAGGCATGGCTCACGTCGGAGTGTTGCGCGTGCTGGAGGAAATCCGGGTGCCGGTGGATATGGTCGTTGGCACCAGCGCCGGGTCGGCCGTGGGTGCGCTCTATGCGTCTGGCATGTCAGTGGCAGACATCGAGGCCCGGTTTATCAATCTCGATTGGCTATCGAGTTTCCGTGATGATCCGGGCCGGGTATTCAAGCCGGTTCGTCGCAAGCGACAGGACTGGCGCTTCCCCATCACCCCCGGCATTGGTGTCAGCAGTGAGGGCCTTGAGCTCGGTGGCGGCATTATAGCGGGCCAGAACCTGGGTTTTATCCTTAATGAACTTACCCGGGACGCGGCGTTGATTGAAGATTTCGACCAGCTCCCCATTCCCTTTCGTGCTGTCGCAACCGACCTTGAAACCGGCGAAGCCGTTGTCATTGGTAACGGCAATCTGTCAGAAGCCATCCGCGCGAGCATGAGTGTTCCCGGGGTCTACGCACCAGTTGCCAGCAACGGTAAGCTGCTGGTTGATGGCGGTGTTGCCAACAATTTACCGGTCTCGGTAGCCCGAGACATGGGGGCAGATATCGTCATTGCAGTGGATATCACCGACCCTCTGATGGATAAGGATGACCTGCAGGACGCCTTTACCGTGGCAGGTCAGCTCACAACCCTGCTGACTCGCCGGAACACCGAGTACCAGTTGGACTTGCTGGAAGACCGCGACCTGCTCATCCGGCCGGACCTGGGTGAGTTATCCTCTGCTGACTTCTACCAGGCGACGCCGTTTTTCGAGATCGGTGCGACCGAGGCGCGCAAGCACGCCACGGAGCTTAATCAACTTGCTGTTAGCCGCGAAGATTGGGATGTCTATCGTCAGCAAATCGGGGAGCGATCCCTCAGCCCTTCTGTTGTCCGCCGTATTGAAGTAACCGGTGACGATCGCCTGGCCTCGGACTTCATCCGCTCCCGGATCAGGCAGTCAGAGGGAGAGCCACTGGATTCGGATCAGCTGGAGCTTGATCTCAAGCGCATTTATGGCTTGGGGTATTATGAAACGGTGTCCTATTCGCTGGAGCCGATGTCCGGGGACGGAGCAACGCTGCGGATTCAGGCGCGGCGGAAAACCTGGGGCCCCAACTATCTGTCTTTCGGACTGAATTACGAAGACAACTTCGAGAACAAGACTGACTTCAATCTTGCCGCCTCACTGCGGATGACCGAGCTGAACGCTCTGGGAGCCGAGTGGTCCACCGGTTTACAACTGGGCACCGAGCCCTGGGTCCGCACTGAATGGTTCCAGCCGCTGGACTACGGCTATGAGCGATTTCTGACCCTGGGGGCGGAATACCGCCGGGAAACCTTCAGTGCTTTTGATGGTGATGGGGCGCGGATTACGGAAATAGATCTTTCCACCAGTGAGGTTGATCTGTCACTGGGCATGGAGTTGAGTGTTAATAACCAGGTCAGGCTCACTTACCGGCGGGGGTATGCGACCGTCGATGAGCAGGTCGGCAACCGGATTGTGCCCTATGAGTATGTTCACAAGGGCAGCGTGAATCTGGCGTTTGAACACGACTCGCTGGACGATGCGTTTCTGCCGGAATCCGGTGCGTTTGCTGGTCTGCGGGGTCGTTTGGAACGTCCGGGTATGGGGTCGGACCGGCACTTCGATTCGGTCCGGGCCATGGCGTTGGGCGCGAAAACCTGGGACAGGACCACGCTTACCGGGCTGGTTTTTGCCAATGCGGTCACCGGCGGTGTGGCGGGTATCGAAAATTCGGTGATTCTCGGCGGGTTCAAGCGCCTGTCGGCCTTCAGTCAGGGCGAAGTGGCCGGTGAGGACGCGGCTCTGGCCAGCGTCTTTGCCCGTCGTTCGTTTGGCGGCCCTTTCGTGCCCTGGTTCGCCGGCGCAGGTGCCGAAGCCGGTAACGCCTGGTCATCACTGGGCGACGCCCGCTGGAACAACCTGCTGTATTCCTGGAGTCTGTTCGCCGGCGTTGAGACGGTCATCGGCCCGGTGCAGTTTTCCACAGCGTACAATAATGAGGATGACTGGAGCGCCTACCTGAACGTTGGTTTTTCGTTCACCCAACTGTTTGACTGAACAACGGAGGTCAGGCGGTTTCCGGGATTGCTCCGATGGCCTGCAACCTCTGTCGCCAGCACCCACTCACAGCAGCGGTCCCATCAAACGCGCGGCGCGACAGGCCAGGCGGAACGGAATAGAGCGGTCCCGGTAGTCTCTTTCGGTCAGCAGGCGACAATTTCGCAGGTCCGCTGTCAGCATGGCTTCCATCCGGTCAACAAAAGCCGGCGAGGTGTTGACTGCCATGATCTCGAAGTTCAGGCGCATTGAGCGGTTGTCCAGGTTGGCTGTGCCCACGGCCGCGTAGCGGTCGTCTACCAGCATCGTTTTCTGATGCATAAAGCCTCGCTGGTAACGATAAATCGAAATGCCCACCCGGCATGCCTGCGCCAGGTAGGAATAGGCGGCCAAACCGATCAGCCGGCTGTCTGATTTTTCCGGGATGATGACGCGCACATCCACCCCTCGCAACGCGGCCAGTTGTAGGGCGTTAAGAATCTGGAAGTCCGGTACGAAGTAAGGCGACGCTATCCAGAGCCGGTGGCGGGCATTGTTGATGCAGTTAAGAAAGAACAACGAACCGGTTTCATAGATGTCGGCGGGCCCCATGGGCAGAATCAATACTTCCTCGTCGCCCTCAGGGACCACGGGCGGGGTCCATTTGAGATCAGGAATCTCGTCGCTGGCCCAGTTCCAGTCTTCCAGCCAGGCCAGTTGCAGGCCCTGAGTGGCCGGTCCGCGGATGCGGCAGTGGGTGTCACGCCAGGGTTCGTCATCGCCACTGGCGCCCAGGTATTCGTCCCCCAGGTTGATGCCACCGACAAAGCCCACCTGGCCATCGCATATCAGCAGTTTGCGATGGTTGCGAAAATTGACCTGCAGTCGCATACGCCGGAGATTACCGTCGCCGAAAGACGAGACATGGGCGCCGGCGGCGGACAGCTCGTTCAGGTATTTTCGCGGAAGCCAGACACTGCCAATGTCGTCATAAAGGAACCAGACCTGCACACCCTCGGCCAGCTTCCGCTTGAGAATTGCTTTGATACGCTGGCCGACTTTATCCGAGCGGACAATGTAAAACTCCAGCAAAATATAATGCCGGGCGTTTTCCATTGCGGCGAACAGGGCTTCAAACGTCGCGGCGCCGTCTTCCAGCAGGTCACAACGATTGCCCGAAGTAAACGGCTGCCGGCCCAGCTTGTACAGCACCTGGAGTTCATGGCTGTCTTGGGCCGCGCCTGGATCGTCAACGACCCGTCGTTGCTGCTCGAATTGGCTCAGCAAGTTGCTGAGCGTTTCCCGGTCAGGTCGTTTGGCCTGCAGATAGCCGCCAAACCGGTTGCGCCCGAACAGCAAGAAAAAGGGTACGGCCAGGTAGGGCAGGCCAATCAGTGCGAGGATCCAGGCGATGGCACCCTGAGCCGTCCGGTAGGTCAGCAGTATCCGGTATATGCAGGCGGCAGCAATCCCGTAAAGCGTAACCAGTCCGAGAATAATCCACGACGGGTCGAGTGCACTCACAGTTCGGCGTCTTCCGTCTGATCGGACAGCTGCTGAGCCCGGTATTGGGCTGGTGCGATACCGGTCCAGCGCTTGAAGGCGCGACTGAAAGCGCTGAGTTCGGAGAAGCCCAGCAGGAACGCGATTTCTCCCAGTGCGTAGTGGTTGGAAGAGACGTAACGCATGGCCTTATCCTTGCGCACTTCCTCTACCAGTTCATGAAAACCAAGGCCTTCTTTTTTCAGCCGGCGGTAAAGCGTCTGGCGGCTCATGTGGCATTGACCGGCCAGGGTGTCAGCGTCAATGCGGTCCGTGGACATTTGCTGGGCGATTAATCGACGGATTTTGCGACCAAAGGTCCGGCGGGTCTGAAGTCGGGCCAGTATGGCATTCACCTGCTTCAGCACGGCCGAATACACGTAGGGATTGCGGTGAGGAATCGAATGACTCAGATGGCGGCGGTCAAAGGCAACCCGGGTTTTCTCACAGCCGAAACGCACCTTGCTGCCAAACAAAGCAACATATTCCTGCGCATAGCCCGGTTTTTCATGGGCGATTTCCACCCACGCGGCAACGAGCGCAGGGTGGATGAAATGCCGGGCGCGGCAGATCATGGATGCGATCGTGCGATCCATATCCTGGCGGCAATAATGCCCGGGGGAATCTGCCTGCCAGGTCAGAATAGCCAGGCCTCCGGTTTGTTCAAAACTGATTTTGACAGACTCGTTTATCAGCCCGTGCAGGCGGGTGTATTGGGTGACGGCCTCGCCCAGTGTGTCGCAGTTGAAAAATACATGTCCCATCAGGCCCATCCGGTCGGGATCAACGGTCTGTCCGACATGCATTCCAATGGCGGGGTCGCCAGTGACGGATTCGGCATATTCCCAGAGGTGATAATGCTGATCTGCCGGGATTCTAAGGTCCGGATCGGTCAGGGCGTCTTCGGGTTGGCCGGTAATCTGCTCAAGAGCTTTGGGATCGAGAACGCCCTGGCAACGAAGATAATGCACGAGTGCCAGTGTGCTGGACGCGGCGATCATCGGCGATGTGCTGGTGCTGTCGTGCGCTACGTTCACGTTGACCTTTACTATTGATGTAGAGGATGTCATTTCCGATGTCACAAACTGTCAAGTGAATGGAAGCACCTGTCAATCGTCCCATCCATCGCTCAAGATAGCATTGTAGCGAGTCGAAGAGGCAATCGGGCTGCAAACTTCTGCACCTGATGACGAGCAGGAAGGATCACTGTCGCTGTCTGGCCGAATGCCCGAACAGCATCTATTATTGCTGATCATCGTGTCACCCGACATTTTATCAGCCGGGTTTGCCCGGATTTTCTGCCTGATTATTTTCTGACTGGAGAGGGTGTTTATGAGTGTCGAGCTTTATCATCGGATCAGTGGCGAAGGCGAGCCCCTGATCCTGTTGCACGGGCTGTTTGGCTCGCAGGATAATCTGGGTGTGATCGCCCGGGGATTGCAGGACAAATGGCAAATCCACGGGCTGGACCTGCGCAATCATGGTAAATCTCCCCATGCCGACACTATGAAATACTCTGAAATGGCCGAAGACGTGCTGGCCTATATGGATGAAAAGGGCCTGGAAAAAGTCTGGGTGCTGGGCCATTCGATGGGCGGAAAGGTAGCCATGCAGCTGGCTATGGATGCACCGGAGCGGATTGCCGGAATCATCGTGGCCGATATCTCACCGGTCGCTTACAAGCCCCGGCACGATCATGTGCTGGAAGGCCTGAAGGCGGTTGATACCGCTGCACTGACATCCAGGCAAGATTCCGACCGGGCGCTATCAGATTTTGTGGAAGAAGCGGGTGTTCGTCAGTTTCTGCTGAAGAATCTGGAGCCTGTTCCGGCGGAAGAAAAGGTGGATTCCGGTGCCCGTTATCGCTGGCGCCTGAACCTGCCGGTGATTGACGGCAGCTATGCGGACCTGTCCGCCGCGCCGGAAGGTAATGGGCCCTACGAGGGGCCTGTGCTGTTTATCAAAGGCGCTGATTCCGCCTATATCCAGACCAAACATCGCGACACCATTGCCGGGCTATTCCCCAACGCTGATCTGCGCGTCATTGAGGGTACCGGTCACTGGCTGCACGCCGAAAAGCCGGACACCTTTGTGGCGCTGTGCCGCCGTTTTCTGACGTCCTAATGTCCTGACAGGCCGTTCGATAACGCCCGGGCCCGCTAGACAGGCTGCCGCTGTCTGATAAGGTTAGGCACTCAATAAACAACGCAGGAAAACATCATGAAGTGGTTCTTGGGCGTTCTATTGGTCGCATTCGTGTTGATTGGCGGGTTTGTGTTGTCCGAATCCCCCATTAACAGTGCAGCCTGGACGGCCCCGGAAGCAAAGCCTATGACCGGTCCGCTCAAGCCCAATGAGCATTTGAAGTCGGCGGACCTGCTGGTCCGGGGTCAGGTCTATGGCCCGGAAGACACGACGGTCGATGCCAACGGTGTGCTTTATACCGGCACCCAGGACGGATGGATTGTGCGGGTTACGCCGGATGGCCGGGCGGAGAACTGGCTACAGACAGAAGGTCGGCCGCTGGGTATGGTCTTTGATCGCAACGGCAATCTGATCGTCGCCGATGCTGGTAGAGGCTTGCTCTCCATCGCTCAGGACAAGACCGTGACGGTCCTCACCCGGGATGCGGAGGGTTTGCCGTTTCGGTATACAGACGACGTGGATATTGCCCCCGATGGGCGACTCTATTTCAGCGATGCCAGCTCGCGCTTCACGCATCCGGATTACATGCTGGACCTGATGGAAATGCGGCCCCATGGTCGCTTACTGCGATATGACCCGGCCACCGGCAAGACCGAGGTTCTGTTGCAGAATCTGCACTTTGCCAATGGCGTGGCGGTGTCTCCGGACGGTGATTATCTGTTGGTGAATGAAACCTGGAAATACCGGATTATCAAATACTGGATCAGCGGGCGTGAGGCCGGAACGGCGGAAGTGTTCGCCGATAATCTGCCCGGGTTCCCGGATAATCTGGCGGTGGATGATGACGGACGTTACTGGGTTGCCTTCCCGACGCTCCGGGATCCTCAAATTGACTCGCTGCACACTCGGCCCTGGCTGAAAGATCTGGTGGTCAAATTGCCCGAAGCTCTCAGGCCGAAGCCTGCAGAATACGGCCTGGCAGTCGCTTTTAATAAGCAGGGCAAAGTACTGGTCAGTCTGCACGACACGAATGGCAAGCACCTTCAGGAAATTACCTCAGTGAACCCCCACGACGACATTCTGTATTTCGGCTCATTGCACAACGACCGGATCGGGCGTATGCCCATCGACTCCGTGCCGGGGCTGAAGGAGGCAATCAATGAATAGTCAGCCTGTCCTGGACTGGGACCTGCCATCTCCTTTTACCCAGTTGATCTCTGTCTCACCGGACGATACCGATCGTCTTGGCCATGCCAACAATGTGGTTTACCTGCGCTGGCTGGAAGAGGTCAGCTGGGCGCATATTGAGAGCCTGGGGATGACCTGGGCGCTCCATGAGGAAACCGGAAAAGCCATGGCTATTACTCGCACCGAGATCGATTATCTGGCCTCTGCCAATGCCGGTGACACCCTTGAGCTGGGCACCTGGCTGACCGATTTTGACGGCCGCTTCCGTTCGGCCCGGCAGTTCCAGTTGATTCGACAATCGGACGGAAAAACGCTGATGCGAGCGTTGTGTAACCACGCCTGTGTGGATATGAAAAGCCAGCGGCCGTCTCGTATGCCCCCAGAATTCAAACGCATATTGGCCAGTGTCCTGGTGGAAGGTGGCCGCGGTTTTGACGGGCGTTAGTCACGGGTTTGCTGACGTCTGCTAATCTCAAAAATAATCAACCCGGGCAGGGTTGCCATCGCTGGCCAAACTGGCATCGGAGACAAGTATGGAAACGAATGTGCAAGACCGTACCGATTCAAGCTCTGAAACAACCATGCGCCGGATTGCTTATGACCGGTTTGGCGAGTCAGACGTGCTGCGAATGGAACGAGCGACGGTAGGCGAGCCCGGTGTTGACGATGTTCTGATTCGGGTCGCTGGCGCCGGGCTGAACCCGATTGACTGGAAAACCCGCAAAGGCCTGGGCTTCGCAGCGCGACAGATTGAAAACAGCCTGCCCTGGACGCCGGGCTACGATATGGCGGGAGAAGTGGTAGCGGTCGGCGCTGACGTGACCATTCTGGCGCCCGGTGACCGGGTGATGGGCATGATCGGCTTTCCGGCCACAGGAGGGGGCTACGCTGAATATGTCATAGCCCCTGCGGTGGATCTTGCCATGGTGCCCGAGGAGCTGGATCTGTTGGCAGCGGGTGCGTTGCCGCTGGCCGCACTGACAGCATGGCAAGCGCTGTTCGAAGTTGCACAGTTGCAGGCCGGTCAAAAAGTTCTGATTCACGCCGGTGCGGGTGGCGTGGGCCATTTTGCCGTGCAGTTTGCGCTGGAGCGCGGTGCCCATGTCATTGCCACGGCATCCGCTGCCAACCGGGATTTTCTCGCCGGGCTGGGCGTGCACGAGGTCATCGACTATCACACCACCCGGATCGAGGACGAGTGCTACGGGCTGGACGTGGTGCTGGACCTGATTGGAGGTGAAGTTGGAAAACGGTCACTGCAAACTCTCAGTGAGCATGGCGTTCTGGTGACCATTCCTACCGTCACCGCAGACGAAATCATTACCCAGGCGGAGTCGATGGGGCTGAGGGCTCATGGCATGACGGTGCGCCCGGACGTGTTCCATCTGGAAGAAATTGCTGAACTGGTCGAAGACGGCGATGTGCGTGTTCACATTGACCAGGCCTTTCCTCTTGATCAGGTTCAGCAGGCGCACGAGACGCTGCAGGGAGGCCATGTCCGTGGCAAACTGGTGCTGGATTGCCGCTCCTGAGTGCGGCTTTGCGTTGCCCGGTCAGGCCCTGTCCGGCTTCTCTTTCTTTTCCTTGTTTGGCTGGGGCGGTACCAGGCTGACCAGGGTCCATTCCCTTTCCGGCTTCAGACTCTCAATATCTTTCACGGGTGAAATCCGGTCCCGGCTATCCAGCACGAACAACACGCAGGCCTGACGCTCGTATTTCTTCTGAAAATCCTTGAATGTGAACTCCTCGCTCAGTTGAGTGGTCTTGATGATGTAATGCTTCGCCGCCAGGCTGGCCATCTTGGCGTAGCTCAGGCCATTGAAGAGCCCGCGGGTCATGTGAATCTTTTCGGCGGTTCGAAGCCTGGCGTTCTGCTCCTGTGCCTCATCCGCCAGGGTAAATACGTTGGTGTCTCCGAACCAGTCCAGAAAATGATAGGTCGCCAGTGTGTTCATGTGTTTGTAGGGCGACACCACTAAAAGATTGCCTATGCCGGTGAGGTCCAGATGGGTGGAGGCATGCTCAGACACCGGATTGCCGAAATAGACCGGCAGGTTCTCCATTCTCGCCAGTTTCACGTTTTCGTAGTTGGTGTCGGTCAGGGTAACCGGCACCTCCAGATTTTTGAGTGCGACGCCGATCTTCCGGGCAATGGGATTGGCGCCGAGAATCAGGAAGCCGAAGGAGGAGGGCTCTGCCACTTTGAGCAGCTGTGCAAGCGGGCGGGCGGTCAGGCTCTGGATGGTTACGGTGGCAATGATCAGCATGAAAATCAGCGGCACCAGCGCTCCGGCGCTTTCATATCCCTGCTTCTGAAGCTGAAACGCGAACAGTGCAGACACCGCTGCCGCCACAATGCCCCTGGGCGCCACCCAGCTAAGAAACAGTTTGTCGCGCCAGTTCAATGAAGTGCCGATAGCCGACAGGAAGATGCTTGCAGGCCGCGCCACCAGCATCAGCAGGGCCAGCACTGCGGCCAGACCCCAGCCAAGTTGGGCAATAGCGGCGAATTCCACGCGCGCTGCCAGAATGATAAACAGTGCGGAAATCAGCAGTACACTGAGGGATTCCTTGAACTCCAGAATGCTGTCGATGGGCACCTGTTTCATGTTCGCCATCCAGATGCCCATCACTGTGACGGTCAGCAGGCCCGATTCATGGGCCAGCTCATTGGACAGGGCATAGACCCCGAGCATGAATGTGAGGGTGCCTGCGTTGTGCAGGTATTGGGGAATCAGGTGTTTACGCAGCGCGATGCCGTTCAGCCAGCCGGCAAGGGCGCCGATTGCAAAACCCACCGCCAGGGTTTTCCCAAAGATCCACAGGGAGTGTTCGAACACGTTGCCCTGTCCCCAGGAGATGATGCCTTCAAAGACCAGAACGGCCAGCAGTGCGCCGACCGGGTCAATGATGATGCCTTCCCAGCGCAGAATATTGGCGAGTTTTGACTTCGGCCGCACCGATCGCAACAGCGGCGCAATCACCGTGGGGCCGGTCACAATGGAAATGGCGCCAAACAGCAGAGCTACCTCCCAGGACACATCCAGAATCCAGCGGGCGGACAGGGTGCCGATAATGCAGGTAACCACCGAGCCTACCGGGATCAGGTTGCGCACCATCTTGCCGTGACCGGCGATGTCGCTGAAGCGCAGGGTCAGGCTGCCTTCGAACAGAATGATGGCGACTGAAAGCGAGATCAGCGGGAACAGCAGGTCACCAAACACCGCTTCAGGGTCAAGCAGTCCAAACATGGGCCCGGCGGCGAGACCACCCGCCAGGAGGAAAAGAATGGCCGGCATACGTACACGCCAAGCCAGCCATTGACAGAAAAGTGAGATAACGCCGATGCACGCGAGTAGAAAGACTGTACTGACGGTCATATTGAGGTCAGTTCCCTCTGGTTAGGATCAGTGTGTGGTTGTCGCCTTGCGGGCCAGGCGGCCCAGGAGTCTTGATGCGGCGAAAAAGCCGAAGCTGGCGGTAACAGGACTGGCCGCCCCGAATCCGGTTGCGCAATCGAGCCGCACCGGGCCATCGGTAGCGGGCTTTTGCAGACAGACTTCACCATTTTCAGCAGGATACGTCAGCTGTTCCAGGGAGTATACGGCTTCAATTCCAAAGCGCCGTTTGGGGTTGCGGGAAAAGCCGTATTCCCGGCGTAACAGGTTGCGAACCCGGGCAAGAAGCGGATCCTGGGTGGTGCGGCTGAGGTCGCCGACCTGAATCTGGGTCGGGTCCATCTGGCCACCGGCGCCGCCAGCGCAGACCAGGGGAATTTTCCGGCGCTTGCAGTGGGCAATCAGCGCCGCTTTGGCTTTGACGCTGTCAATGGCATCGACAACGCCGGACAATTCACTCGTTATCAGTGCTTCAACGTTTTTTGGCGTCACGAAGCCGAAGTGAATACGGATATCCGCATGGGGATTGATTGCCCGCAGGCGCGCGGCCATGGCGTCGGTTTTGGTCTGGCCGTACTGGCCGTCCAGCGCGTGAAGCTGCCGGTTGGTATTGGATACGCAGACATCATCCATATCAATCAGCGTTAGGGTGCCAATCCCGGAACGGGCCAGTGCCTCCGCCGTCCACGAGCCAACGCCGCCCAGGCCCACAATGGCAATGTGGGCGTTACGGAACGCTGCCAGTGCCGTGCGGCCATAAAGGCGCTCAATGCCGCCAAAACGGAACCGGTAATCGTCTTCGGTCACGGTGTTTCTCCGGTGTTGCCAGGCCCGGCGGACCTCTTGGGCAGATAATTGTACCCTAGTCTGTCGCCCATAAAAAAAGGCCGCGCAAACGCGCGGCCCTGAAGGGTGTGCCTGACCTGAAAGGAAAGGCCGGACTTGTTAAGAGGCGCTCATCATGCCGCCCAGTGGTCGTCACCCAGGTCCATCATCGAATCTTTGCCGGTCTCGATATCCTGCTTCAGCTGCTCGATTTCCGGCAGGATCTTCTCGAAAAAGAAACGGGCGGAGATCAGTTTGCCTTCCAGCAGCGGCTTGTTGCCTTCGCCCTTGTCCAGCTGGGTCCGGGCGACGCCGGCCATGCGGGACCAGAGGTAGCTGATAACCGTCAGAGCCATCAAGCGCAAGTAAGGTGTCGCCGCAGCGCCGGCCTGTTCCGGATCTTTCGGCGCGTTCTGGGCAATCCACATAGTGGCGGATTCCAATGACTTAAGGGCGCCCTTCAGCTCTTCGCGGTGCGGTGCTTCGGGATTGTCCTTCAGATAGCCGGTCAGTTCGCCGAACAGGGTGCGAACCAGCTGCCCGCCTTTCAGGCTGAGCTTCCGGCCGACCAGGTCCATCGCCTGGATGCCGTTGGTGCCTTCATAGATGCGGGCAATACGGCCATCTCGGACCAACTGCTCCAGCGGCCAGTCCGTGGTGAAACCGGAACCGCCAAGCACCTGCAGCCCGGTGTCGGCGTTCTTGTAACCTTCATCGGTCAGGAACGCCTTGACCACCGGCGTCAGCAACTGCACCAGATCGTCGGACGATTCACGCACGGCTTCATCCGGGTGGGCAACCGACAGGTCCAGTTTCTGTCCGGTAAACAGGGCCATGGCACGCATGCCCTCGTTCAGGACTTTCTGACGCATGAGCATCCGTCGCACGTCCGGATGGACAATGATCGGGTCGGCAGGGCCGTTCGAGTTCTTCGGGCCGCTCAATGAACGGCTTTGCAGACGCTCACGGGCAAAGCCAAGACTTTCCTGGTAAGCCATTTCGGCCAGGCCGAGACCCTGCATGCCGACCATCAGACGGGCCTCATTCATCATGGTGAACATGGCGCGCATACCGTTGTTTGGCTCGCCTACAAGCCAGCCTTTGGCGCCTTCAAAGTTCATCACGCAGGTTGCTGAGCCCTTGATGCCCATCTTGTGCTCCAGGCCACCACAGAAGGCCGGGTTACGCTCTCCGCTGTCCGGCAGCACTTTGGGAACGACAAACAGGGAAATTCCCTTGGTGGTGTCCGGAGCGCCCGGCAGTTTGGCCAGAACCAGATGGATAATGTTGTCGACCAGGTCATGCTCGCCACCGGTAATCCAGATTTTGGTGCCCTCGATAGCATAAGAACCGTCATCGTTGGGCTTGGCTTTGGTGCGAATCATGCCGAGGTCAGTGCCACACTGGGGCTCGGTCAGGCACATAGTGCCGGTCCATTCACCGGAGATCAGTTTCTCCAGATAGGTATCCTTCAACTCGTCCGAGCCGTGGGAATGCAGTGCACTGATGGCGCCGTGGGTCAGGCCCGGGTACATGCCAAGGGACAGGTTGGTGGAGCACATCATCTCGTCGACCACAAACTTCAGGGTATGTGGCAGGCCCTGGCCACCGTATTCCAACGGTGCATCCAGCGCGGTCCAGCCGCCTTCGACAAATTTGGCGTACGCTTCTTTGAACCCATCCGGGGTGGTTACGTCGTGGGTTTCGGGGTTGTACTGACAGCCCTGACGATCGCCGACCTGATTGGTGGGCTGAATCACTTCGGAAGCCAGTTTGCCGGCCTCTTCAATGACTGCGGTGATTAGATCCGGGGTTGCATCGGCGTATTTCTCCAGTTCGTGGAGCTTGTCGACGCCCAGTACATCGAACAACAAAAATTTAAGATCATTAGCTGGAGCCTGGTATTGCATGGATTACTCTCCTCAAACCGTCAGTCTGGTGAAAAACACCGGTTAATTATCAGTATTCATACGAGTGTTTGAATAAGCTGGTTCACCGAAAATCAGTCCGCTTGAGGAAATTTTCGTACTCCAGAGACGACCTATCGCAGGAGAATCCGCAATGAAGCATATTTTGATCGCCGGAGTGTCCGGTGCCATCGGAAAGGCATTGGCAGAATATTATTTGAATCTTGAGGAAAACCTGCAAATTATCGGGTTGTGCCGTGATCCATCGGCGGTAAATTTTGAATCATTTTCGGCAGACCGGGTACATCTGATCCCTTGGGACGCAGCCTTTTCGAACAATCCGGAAAAGGTAGCTTCGGATATTCAGAAGGTACTTGAACCGGAAGACGGGCTGGACGGAGTGATCTACGCTGCGGGTTTTCTGCACGGGCAGGGCATGAAGCCCGAGAAGCGACTTGAGGATCTGGATGCTCAGGCGCTTGCTCATTCCTTTGCAGTGAATGCCACTGGGTTTGCGGTGTTAATGCGGGCACTTGCGCCATGGCTGCGTCACCGGCGCTTCAAAACGGTGGTGGCGATCTCGGCAAAAGTCGGCTCGATAACAGATAACGGGTTTGGCGGCTGGTACGCTTATCGAAGTTCAAAAGCGGCACTTAATATGCTGGTGCGTAACTTTTCGATTGAGTTACCCCGCAAATGTCGGCCAGTGGCGTGCGTTGCGATTCACCCCGGAACCACGCTGTCGCCGCTGAGCGAGCCGTTTTCCCGTTCCCTTGCACAGCTAGATGTGCATCAACCCTCTGAAACAGCAGGCAACATTGCGGGCGTTATTGGCAGCTTGAAGGCAGATGATAATGGTCAGTTTCTGAGCTGGGACGGTACACCCATTCCCTGGTAGCAGGGCACGTTTAAATGAGAGCAGATAAAGAAAAGGCCGGGACCTCCCGGCCTTTTTAATTACTGTCTGGCGGTATTGTCTGTAGAACCCGCCAAATAATACACCTGCATCACCGTATGAACGGGTTTAACATTCTTCCGAAGGTGCCTGTCAGCCTCACGGGCGCACTGAGCACGGATAGCGTGATACAATCTTCACACCCCACTGCGCCGGGCTTGTGGTCGACTTCCCCATCAAGGGTGACGAAATCCCACTGGTTAAATACGCCTTTCTGGTCGGCAAACGCGCCTTGAAGCACGATGGTTGTCTCTTCACCGCGATGAGTATGGGACGGTGCCTTGCCACCAGCCGCCAGTTTCTGCAGAACCACCTGCTCTTTCTGGCCAGGGAATCGGTCCGAAATATCCAGCACGCTCACGTCACCCATTTGTCGCTTCCAGGGCAGGCTGTTCAAATCTTCACCCAAAAGTTTCTCCAGCGGGCTGGTGCGCCTGCTCTTCTTGGCAGCAGTGCTGACCTGCTGGTCCTCACCACTGGCTTCACTATCAATACGCGACAAAATCGTGTCAAACATACCGACCGGCATGTCGGTCTGGGGTTGACTTTCCATCATCACCGCACCGAGGCTTTCAAGGGTATCAACTCGGCTGCGGCAATCCGCGCACTGGTCAAGATGTAATCTGATACACAACCCATGAGGCGCGCTCAAATTACCAGCACTGAATTCCATCAAAGTAAGCGTATCGGGGTGGTGCGAATTCATACGTTTTGATCCTGCAAAATAACTTTTAACTTGTTTAGCGCCAGACGAACCCGGCTTTTCACAGTCCCTAACGGGATATTGAGCTCGTCGGCCACCATTTGGTGTGACTTGCTTTCCATATAAACTTTCGCGATTACCGTAATCTGTTCTTCCGGAAGATGCTTTAACGAGTCACGCACCCGGCGCTCCGACATCAACCGGTGAAGAGATGTAACCGGCTCATTCTCATGTTCGCCGGGAATTTGCCAGAGATCTTCAGTCTCAATTGGCATTTCCGCGCTCCTACGCTGCATCTTTCGAAGCATATCAATGCGCTGGTTTCGCGCAATGGTAAAAATCCAGGTTGAGGCGGCAGCCTTTTTCCAGTCATACAGACACGAGCGACGCCAAATCGACACGAATACTTCCTGAACCAGCTCTTCGGCGTGGTTCGCCATACCGTTCGCCATGGCGTAATACTTGATCTGCGGGCCAAAATGCTGAAAAAGAGCGTGATACGCTTCGCGATCTTGGTTTTTGCCCACCTTTTCCAGCAGCTGACTCCACGGATCTTTCCGTTTTTCAGCTCTTGCCGGCTTTGTATCCAGTGTGGTCACCGGACGCTCCTTGACTGTTGCATGACTTGAAATACTGTTATTTATCATTCTATGCGCTCGTCCTGGATTTGTCAGTCTCCTAACATTACGTACGCCTTATCCTGCCAGATCGCTCCGTTGTGAAAAAAAACAGTTCGGACCGAGTGCAACTTTTATTCTTCCAGGTAGGTGTAGCCGCTCAGCCCGCCGGCCAGCTCTGCCAGCAGCTTGTCCCGGGTAGCCCGATCGAATTCGGTGCCGGTAAACTTTTTCTCATAGGCTTCTATCAACGCCGCCGGCTCAAAGTTCACGTATTGCAGTACTTTTGACACGGTGTCGCCCTGAATCGGATCGCTAATTGTATAACCGCCGTCTGCATTACACTGGACATCCACCGAATGGGTATCACCAAACAGGTTGTGCATGTCCCCCAGTATTTCCTGGTAGGCGCCGGTCATGAAAAAGCCCATTAGCATCGGTTCGCCCGGCACGTCTGCGGGCAGCGGCAGGGTGGTTTCAATGCCCTGGCCGTCCACATAGCGGTCTATGCGGCCATCGGAGTCGCAGGTTATATCCTGAATCACCGCTCGCCGATCAAGGGGCCTGTGCAAGCCGTTGATCGGCATGATTGGGAAGATCTGGTCGATGCCCCAGACGTCGGGGAGCGACTGGAACAGGGAAAAGTTAACGAACAACTTTTCTGCCAGCTTCTCATTCAGTTCGTCGATGATCTCTCGATGGGCCCGGTTGGCTGAACTCAGCTGTTGCTGCAGCGATCGGCAGCAGGTTTTATAGAGAGTTTCCGCATGGGCCCGATCGGTCAGTGACAGCATGCCATGCGCAAACTGGGCGTGGACGTCCGCCATGGCATGAAGAATGTCGTGATAAATTTCGGCCAATGACCGGCCCGAGTGACGGTCCCCCAGGTTGTCCAGATCGCGTCTGAGGGAATGAAGGGGTTCCGGTGCATCGCTTCGCAGAAGAGGTGTTTCCTGCGGATCCTGAACCTCCCGGTCGATCACATTGGTAATGAGAACAGAATGATGAGCCGTCAGTGCTCGCCCGGATTCGCTGATCAGGTCCGGGTGGGGGATTCCGGCACGGTCGCATTCCGCTTGCAGAATGTGAACGACGTTGTAGGCGTATTCCTGAACGCTGTAGTTCATCGAGCAGCTGCTGCGGGAGCGGGTACCCTCATAATCAACGCCCAGGCCGCCCCCGATATCGACCGTGCTGATGGGTGCGCCCAATTGTCGCAGTTCACTGTAAAAACGAGCGCACTCCCGCAGGCCGGTCTGGATGTCGCGAATGTTGGCAATCTGCGAGCCCAGGTGAAAATGCAGGAGTTGCAGGGAATCCAGTGCATCAGCTTGGGTAAGCGTACTCACCACATCCAGGATCTGGCTGGCGGACAGGCCGAATTTGGATTTCTCACCCCCGGTGTTCTGCCAGTTGCCCTTGCCGATGGTGGCCAGGCGTGCCCGCACCCCGATCAGCGGGGTGATGCCCAGGTCCCGGGCTTCCTGCAAAATCAGCGGCAGTTCGGACTGTTTTTCTACCACGATAAAGACCCGGTGGCCCAGCTTCTGGCCAATCAACGCCAGCCGGATGTATTCACGGTCCTTGTAGCCGTTACAGACGATGACCGATCCCGGTTGGCGTGACAGCGCCAGCACGACCATCAGCTCGGGCTTGCTGCCAGCTTCGAGCCCGATCTGGTTATTATCCGCCGCCGGCCGGGCACGTAAAATCTCTTCCACTACCCGGCGCTGCTGATTGACCTTAATCGGGTAAACGGCGGTGTACTGGCCACGATAGCCCTGGTCGCTGGCGACCTTGTTAAAGGCATCGCACAGCGCATTGACCCTGTCGTGAAGAATATCGGTAAAGCGCGCAAGGACCGGTAACTGGATGCCACGACTGGTCAGAGTATGGGCCAGTTCCGGCAGGCTGATGCTGTCCTGGCTGCGGCCACGATCCGGGCGAATCAGCGCGTCGCCATCATTGCTTACGCCGATGTACCCGTCGCTCCAGTGGGCGATGTTGTACACCTCATAGGCTGTGCTTTTGTTCGATTCGCTCATCTTGACCTTACCTGTGTCACACCTGGGGCGGCATTCGCCCGAAATTGCGACCTATTGTAGGGATTCGACGGCCCTGTCGAAAGAAAAGACCGCAGATTTACCCGGCCCAGAGCTTTAGCTACTGCCGGCAGACACCTACAATATGGCCATCACTCAAATCGAGTACTCGCAGAAAGCATTGCCAACGCTCGCCCACCGCCTTTCGGAGAAACACCATGGCAGACTTGAACGACGGCTGGTTTACCGAGATCTTCCAGGATCACGGAACCGCATTTTCACTCAAAGTGACGAAGAAGTTGCACGAAGAACAGACTTGCTTCCAGAAACTCGAAATCTTCGAGACCGAAACCTTCGGTAACCTGATGGTGATCGACGGCTGCGTAATGCTTACCGGGCGGGACAATTTCCTGTATCACGAAATGATGACCCACCCGGCGCTCTTCACTCACCGCGACCCGAAAAAGGTTGTGATCGTGGGGGGTGGTGACTGCGGCACCCTGAAAGAAGTGCTGAAGCATCCGGGCGTGGAAGACGCCTGGCAGGTGGAAATCGACGAGCGGGTGACCCGCCTGTCAGAGGAATACTTTCCGGAACTGTGCGAATCCAACAACGATCCCCGTGCCAACTTCTTCTTCGGTGACGGCATTCAGTGGATGCGGGATGTGGTGCCGGACAGCCTGGACGTAATCATCATCGACAGCACCGACCCGGTGGGCCCTGCCGAAGGCCTTTTTGCTCTGGATTTTTACCGTGACTGCATGCTGGCATTACGGAACGGCGGCATTATCGTTCAGCAAAGCGAGAGTCCGCTTTTGCACACCAACACCATTATTAAAGATATTCACGATGATATGAAGAAAGCGGGCTTCGACCACGTTCGTACGCTGCCGTTCCCGCAACCGGTCTATCCCACCGGCTGGTGGAGCTGCACCATGGCTGGTAAAGAAAAGCCCGTGGTCTACTTCCGTGAGGAGGACGCCGGCCAGCGGCCGTTTGTAACCCGGTATTACAACGCGGACATCCATCGTGGTGCTCTGGCCATGCCGCAGTTTATGGTGGATGCGCTGGAAGATGAGGTGATGTCCAGCGAACGCTGACGAGTGATGGGGCCCTGAACTATTGCTCCACCCAGGCCCGCTCCAGGGTCAGCTCTTCATGGTCAAATTGATACACACTGATCCCGCCCCCGGAACGGTGCCCCATCACCAGGACACCGGCCTCCGGAGATGTTGCGATGGCCGTGTTTCGGGAATACTGGCTGCCGTAGGTGACCAGTTCCGGGGATTCGCCCAGATCAAAGTATTTCACCGGCCAGGGGCTGCCGGTTCTGAACAGGGCGGCGATGTGACTGTTGTTGCCGAAGCGGAGGTAGTATTTGCTTTTATGGATGAAAGTCTGGGTGATGGTCTTATTACTCACTCCCTTTGGGGCCTGAATAAGTTCGCTTTGGTTATAATAATCTTGGTCTGGTAGGCCCTCTGGCAGGTCATCCTGAAAGATTCCTCCATAGTATCTGGCCAGCCGATGTCGCTTGCTGGGCTCGTTGGTGTTCCAGTAAAGCCCGATGCCATTTTCATCCCCACTGACTACCCATTGCCCGTCCGGGCTTATGGTGGCGTGAGTTTTGGCAGAATTGCCCTGAAACTTGGCAATCGGTTTTCCGGTTTTGGCGTCCCAAAGTGTAACGCCTGAATACCGTGAAAATCTCCGTTCTTTATCGACGGGAGGGTATTCGGCGATTGGTGCCGAATCGTGACCAAAACCGGAGGTAAGAAAGAGGTTTTGCTGTCTCGCCATAGCGAGATTGAGAAGTTTCCCCGAACCCGTAAAACTGGGGCTGACGCCGTCTTGTAGAACGGGCTCCCGACTCTCACCGAAACCTGCAAAAATGTTCCAGTCTTTGTCCGCTGACAGGTAGGTTTTTAGGTCGCTGGAAATGGCGTGTCCATAGGTGGGGAAATGCTGGAAGGTGAGTAAGTTCCTACCTTCAATTGTTTCGGCAGTTACTTTGTCATTCAGGTCTTGCCACAAGAAGGCGTGAGCATCCGGGATAAACTGAGCGCTGTAGACGTTAGCGTTGGTGTGCATAATCTGCCATTTTTTGTTTTGGAGATCCCAGAGAATCAAGGAGTTATCTTTGTGCGCGGTAATGGCGTAACGCCCGGAATCTGATACGCCCGATGACATCACGGGTCCGGCCCCGAGCATCTGGATTACGATAACCCAGATAATCACAATCAGAGCAACCGTCGTGAAAATGAATGCTGGCCAGTGCCTCTTATTTATAGCGACCAAAGCCAGCTCCTTCTCTTACGATGGGTTTCATAATGGCATCTGTATAAGACTTCTCGAACACTTCGTCGCTGGGGATTTTCATCCCTGAATGACTCAAGAGCCAACCGGTTTGGTCTAAGACCAAGAACTTACCCTGATCGAAGTTACGGCTGATAAAAGGGTCGAATTGAGGTGAGTCCTGATCCTTTGCCACTCCCTCAAACCCCACATACCCCAAAGCCGGCCGCGGTGCGTTTTCTGGCCTCCAATTGTTCAGAGCAAGAGCTTTCAGGCGTTCGACATACTCCTGCGCTGCCTCCATGCTGATGCTGGCGCGGTGGTTGAGTGGGGCCAGCAGCATATATTTTGGCGGTCGTTCGCCGTTTCTAAGGCAATCTATACAGTGCTGCCTCAGTGACTGGGCCTCTGCAAGGATGTCCTGCTCCAGTCTTTGCCAATTGCCCAGAGCCTGCTGCCTGAGCTGTTGCAACGGGTAGCCACGTCGCGCGCGGTCGGCCTGTTCCGCATTGAAAGCCAGTGGCAGGTAATCGCTATAAAGCGATTCGATGGCCGGTCCGAACCCGTTGTCCAGGAAGCTGGGGAAGGTCCACCATTTTTTGTCGTAGGCACCGTGGACGTACCCCAGAAATTCATCCATTGCATCGTTGGATGCCACGATATCCCGTATGGCTGCGCTTACAGGGGACGCGTGCCTTACTAGCGCCTGCCACCAGTTTTCGTCAGTCGGGCTGGCGGGGCCGAGAATACCGTCGTTTTTGGAGTGCAGGACAACAATCTGTTTTGCGGCCTTGTAGGCATAGGGAAACACGCCCAAACCAAGGGGATGGCTGTCACGACTGGCATCGTTGGTCAGGGCATTGTCTGCCACGGCTGGTTGCCACAGGAACAGGTGGTCCAGCAGGTTCTGTTTGCCAAGAATGCCCAGTATGTTCAGTGCCGTCAGGGCAACGCGTGCGCCGAGCGAGTGGGTGATCAGGTTGACGGCAATGCCAGCGTCCTGCAATTGCTGAAGCAGCGGCACCATCCGTCTTCCCGCTGCCATGGCGTTTAGCTCTGCCTGCATAAAGTCGGTGGAGCCGGTGTCGCCTGGCCAGGAAATATTGATGATCCGGCTGAACGGCATCCAGTTTTCGCCGTCGAAGCCCGCCGCCTCGTTCAGGCGATACTCCATATTAACAGCCCAGTCATGAACGCCGCTGCCGTGCACATCTGCCGTGTCAATGGACGCTGACAGTGCTTCGGCATCCTGCCAGACCGTCGCCTTCTGGGGGTGCCATCGCGGTATCTGCCGAAATGAGCGGCCGTTTCCATGCCAGTCCGGGATTCGGTCTTCACCTTTCAGGAAGCGCCCCCAGTCGCCGTGGGGGACATTGTAGCCATGAACAAAAACCAGGGCGTTGTTGCCATTGGCACGAAAATAGTCGAGTTGTGCCAGGGTCAGCAGGTCCTGCTCCGGGTCGGTGTCTTGCCTGAGGTTAATCACGACCGGGGGTGGCAAATGGATGGCGGTGACCTCACGCTTGCCATCAACGGCGGTAAGCTCGACGCCTTCGTTCAGAGCAGAACCTGGTGCAAATCGCCTTTCCTGGCTGATGGTGTTGACGCCGATGAGGTGCTCGCCTTCTGCGTAGTCGGGTGACAGCCACTGAAATCTGCCGGGACTAAGCTCCCGGAACCGTGCGAGCTGTTGCTCCGGGTTTTGAGTATGGTCTGGCTCCACGGTGCCAGAATATTCTGCACCAGAGTCTTGCTCGAGTTTTCCCGGGCTGATGATGGGCAGACGTTGACCAAGTGTGTTCTGTCGGCGAACGATCACTTCCGCTGAAGCGCCTTGACAGCAGTCAGGTGCACCGTGGGATCCAAGTGGTTCTGAGCTTGGTGAAAATGGGAGTGTGGTGGCGGTTGTCATGTTCAGGTTCCTTCCTGATGTTCCATGTGGGCGATGGAGTCCAGCTTGTCCGACCAGTAATTCCCGGCTTGTCGGATTTGCAAGGTTTCCCTGTTGTTTAATGGCCGGGTAAGCCCCCGGCTGATCAGCAATTCGCTGCCCTCAACAAGGTCCTGTTCACTGGGCGTCCCCAGAGCTTCCAGCTGGCGAAACCAGTCAGAAACAAGGTCAGGCTTCAGGTTGTTGCTCTCCGCCAAGGCGTTTGCAAGTAGGTCAAGGCGGTAGCGGGCAATGAAAGCGAGGTTTTCCTGCGTGAACCGCAGGGACTCTTGACTGTATTCGTCGGTGTTGTCTTGCGGCTTATCGGCGCCAAGGCACCAGTCCTGCCCCATATGATGACCACGGATGGCAGAGCAAGGGCCAAGAATCCGCAACCGCTGGGCCTGGTCCAGTGACGGGCCCACGCTGGCAAAAGTGGCCGGGTCGGCGTATCTGAGCAGGCTGTTCCCGTGGGGTGTCTGAACGCTGTTCAAGCTGGTCAGGTGTTGCCTGGTGATCTGCGATGTGAGGCGCGTGCCGTAGATTGCCAGTGCTTTGCCTTGACGGGACCAAGCATTCAGCCAGTCCCGGCACTCATAGCCAAGAGGTTCAATCAGCAGCGGTCCGTGATAAGCACTTTCCCGGTCATCGGAGTACAGGTAGGGCAGGTCGTAGGCCGGAGCCGGTTCGCACTCGAAAAGCAGACGGAGTGTCTCCGGGTGCTTTGCAAGATCCACGAGGTAGCCGAAAGGTGAAGAGGCGGGTGGTTCGGGATTCAATGCAAAAACGGTTGTGGCAGAGGCGTCCTGGCCTGCTTCAGAGGATTCCTTCCTCGGTTCCATGGGGTGTCCCTGATAAGTTGAAACTTACTGCGGATAGTAAAGGAAGCTGCAGTGCCTGTCATGGCCATGCTGTGTTCTGGTTAACGATCTCACCATAAAAAAAGGGGCGCCCGTAGGCACCCCTTTCTTCTTTTTCAGAGTGTCAGCCGATATTACTTGGCGCTGACAAACTCCGGGTAGGCTTCCATGCCGCACTCGGCAACGTCCACACCCTCGTACTCGACTTCTTCGCTGACCCGCAGGCCCATGACTGCCTTGATGATGCCCCAGACAATCAGGCTGGTCACAAACACCCAAACGAAGATGGTCAACATGCCAATCAGCTGACCCATAAAGGTTGCGTCGGCATCGGACAGCAGTACCGCGAAGATACCCCAAACACCTACGACACCGTGAACGGAGATGGCGCCGACGGGATCGTCGATGCGGATCTTGTCCAGGAAGACAATGGAGAACACAACGATCACGCCGCCAATGGCACCGATGATGGTTGCCAGCAGTGGAGTCGGGTCAGCAGGCTCAGCCGTGATAGCCACCAGACCAGCCAGGGCGCCGTTCAGAGCCATGGTCAGGTCGGCTTTGCCGAACATGATGCGGGCAACCAGCAGGGCTGCGATCAGGCCGCCGGAGGCAGCCGCGTTGGTGTTCAGGAACACGTTAGCGACTTCGTTGGCCACACCGATACCACCCAGCTTAAGAGTAGAACCGCCGTTGAAGCCGAACCAGCCCATCCACAGGATAAACATGCCCAGGGTTGCCAGCGGCAGGTTTGTACCCGGGAACGCCTTGATCTGGCCGTTCGCGCCGTACTTGCCTTTACGGGCACCCAACAGGATCACGCCAGCCAGAGCGGCTGCAGCACCTGCCAAATGCACGATACCGGAACCGGCGTAGTCGCTGTAGCTCAGTTCATAAAGACCGAAGACAGAATCGCCGTTCCAGGTCCAGGCGCCTTGCATCGGGTAGATAAAACCGGTCATCACGACGGCGAAGATCAGGAAGGCCCAGAGTTTCATGCGCTCGGCAACCGCACCAGAAATGATGGACATGGCAGTGGCCACGAACACAACCTGGAAGAAGAAGTCAGACGCACCGGCGTATTCGCCCATGTCGCCGAAGCCGGCTTCATTGGATGCCGCGAGAACACCTGCAATGGCTGCTTCGTCCATGCCGGCAACCGTGGTGACGCCGCTCAGGAACAAGCCGCCGCCGTACATGATGTCGTAGCCGACGACCAGGTACATTGTGCAGGCGATAGCGAACAGAGAGACGTTTTTAGTCAGGATTTCAGTGGTGTTTTTCGCCCGGACCAGTCCGGCTTCCAGCATCGCAAAGCCTGCGGCCATCCACATGACCAGAGCACCGCAAATCAGGAAGTAGAACGTGTCCATTGCGTATTGCAATTCAAAAATATGATTGAGATTACTTTCCATTGGTAAGCCCTCCGCACGAGGCTAATCTTTTTGGTGTTAATATTTTTTGCGTTGGCTGGTACTGAACGTGTTATCGGATCAGACGGCCTCTTCGCCGGTCTCGCCAGTCCGGATACGGATGGCTTGCTCCAGTTCAGTGACAAAGATTTTACCGTCACCGATTTTGCCGGTATTGGCTGCTTTGGTGATGGACTCGATGACCTGGTCCAGAAGGTTTTCGCCAATGGCGACCTCAACCTTCACCTTGGGTAGGAAGTCGACCACGTATTCTGCGCCACGATAGAGCTCTGTATGGCCTTTTTGGCGACCGAAGCCTTTCACTTCAGTAACCGTTACGCCTTGTACGCCAATCTCAGATAGTGCCTCACGGACATCATCCAACTTGAAAGGCTTGATGATCGCTGTCACAAGTTTCATGGGTTTCTCCTTGGTAAAGCCGTCTCAAAAGTCAGGACTCTCAGGGTCCCTTATATCGAGCTCGGGATGCTGCCACCTCGCACACCAATTGTGCGGATTGCGTACAAGGCTTTTAGCATCGTGTGTGCCAACGCAAAAAATATCTTTAATATCAATAGTCTGTCATCGCAATAATCCAAAATGGACCGTTTTAACGCACTTAAAAAGGGCATCATAGAGGGGGGGTGGGCCAAAATGACGCACAGGTTTGTGTGCATGGTCCTTTCCCCTCTGTCCTCCATTATAGGGTCTGACGTCCACGGTATGGCAAGGATCGTGGTGTGATACACTTTAAGCCTTGATAAGTGGTCATTTGAGAGGTGACGTGTGAAAGGTCCGCAGGATTTTTTTGCCCAGCTACAGGGTCAGTTCGGTCAGTTTGTTCCTGACATGGCGCGAGCGGCTCGCGACGATTTCGAAGCTCAGGCCCGGGCGACCGTTATGACGGTTATGTCTCGGCTGGAGTTGGTTACCCGCGAAGAATTCGATGCTCAGCAGGCGGTGCTGATGAAAACCCGGGAAAAGGTGGAGGCACTCGAGAAACGGGTGGCGTTGTTGGAAAAGGCCGCCGAGAGCAGTTAACTGCCTCAAAGCGGCTCCTCGCCATCGTACTTCGTGGTGTCTTTCTAGACAGGGTGGCAGCAGTTACCGGTCAGAACTGGTATTTCAGTCCTACGCGACCGGTATCGAAATCTGGGCCATCGTTGGATATCTGGCCGTTGAAATCGTCCTCGTCGATATCCACGTTGTAGCGGTTGTATTCGGCAAACGCTGTTAAACGGGACGTTACCCTGAAGTCGATGCCTGCGCCCACGAACGGGCTGATTTCATCGTACGTCTCGTCCTCATCGAAGGCGTCCACGTCGAACGCTGAGGCAAAGGCGCCGACCTTACCGTAGACCCCGAAGCTGTCCGTTAGAGGCAAACGGCCCACGGCACTCAGGCCCACACCCTGCAATTTGCCGTCGACGTCGTCGTTGCCGAAGTTTCCGAAGTCAAAGTACTCGGCTTCCAGACCAAATATGGTATTGAACTGATAGCCAATGGCGACGCCCAGCATATCGTTTTCGTCGTCGAATTCGCCGCCCTGAGCTTTGTATCCGCCGTAGCTGCCACTGATATAGACTCCGGTTGACTCCCTGTCGGTCGATGACTGTGCGAACGCGGAAGGTATGGCAATCGCCGAGCTGGCGAGTACCGAGAAGGTTGCAATGCGAAGTTTAGCGTTCATGTGATTTCCTTATGTCGTATCGGGTTCCGGATGATCGCAGACACGCCGCGATCATATGACTGATACGGTACAAGGGATAAAGCCGAAGCAGGGTTAAACCCGGCCTAAAGTTTCTTCATGGTCGGTCCATGAACGCTCGCAGCGATTAACCCTGGATTAGGAAACCAGTTAATGAGCGCTGACGAGGCCCATGCAATTTGCGTAGAACGTTGTGGTGGCCGGCCAGTCCGAGAATATTCCGATTACCCCGACGCTTTTTGCCAGTACATCGATAACCGTCAGCACATCACCATCATTGTCGATGGCGTCGGTCACGGTCTGGTAATACCAGCCTCCGCCGCTATCAAGCGGCCCGCTGCGCTCCACCGTCCAGGCAATGATGTCGAGGTCCGCTGCCCGCGCATTTTGGGCAAAGGTCGACGGTACAATGACGCCATCGCTATCGAGGGTCAGCAACTTCCATAAAGCCGGGGCAATCACGTTGATTCCCCGGCTTTTCAGACTTTCCATGTAGGTTGACGAGGTGTTCTGCTGCGTTGGCGTGCTCTGGTCGAGAAGCACTGCCTGGCGACCAAACTCGGGCGTCTCATCGACCCAGTACAGAATATCCTCAAGATTGAACGACTGTGGCCACACATGCTCCGGTTTCACGCCGGCGTCAATGTAATCCTGAATCATCTGGCGGGCATAGTCCTGCTGGCTATAGCTGCCCTCAAACGGCATCTTGACCACCGGTGACTTCAGTTCCGGAGTGAATTTAACGCCGAGTGTCTGGAACAGTTCGATGCTTTCCCGATGGGTCATCAGGGTACCGCGGCTGGCGTACAGATCGGTGCGCCAGTCCGCGGTTCCGCCGAGATAGGCCTGCGGTGTCGTCGCCGTCGGATCAAAAGCGTCCATTTTTCCCTTCAGCGATTTGAATTCCGCCAGAGTAATATCACTGGTCCGGCATTCCGCATTTGCGGGCGAACCAGTATCAGGGTCGGCAGGTACAAATGGCTGAGTACATTTGGCGTTCAGCTCGGGAACCGCAACAATGTTGGTGGTGGTGTGCAGATCGTTCTGGGCGTGCCGGCACACCAGTTCCCGGTCTTTGGTGAAAGCGACGTCGCATTCCAGAATGCCGGCCCCCATTCGGGCCGCCGCACGATAAGATTCCCTGGTATGTTCGGGGAACTGCAATGGCGCACCGCGATGACCGATCGAGAAATTCGATGGCTTGAACTGGCGGACATCGCAGGACTGCAACTTCTTCTTGAGCGGCCCTTCATCCATATTGCCTGCCAGCCAGAATGGCCGCGGCCCGAGTTGGACAGAATCTGACGGCGCCGCGTGGGCTGCGCTTATCGACATCAATGTGAATAGGGCCGATAAAACAATAACCAGCCTGCCTACTGTCATAACCATCTCCCTCTGAAATCAATGGAACCAACGTTGGGTATACGCGCCATGGGTTACGATATGGTGACGTCCCGGTTGCACATTGGCGATGGCCAGACATAATGGTAGTCCGTTGTTTACTTGAAACCATGGAAGGTTGTCATGTTAGCTATTGTTCATACCCGCGCCTGTGTCGGGGTATCTGCGCCGTCGGTAACGGTAGAAGTCCATTTATCTGGCGGGTTGCCTGCTCTGTCCATTGTTGGCCTGCCTGAAACCGGCGTGAGGGAAAGCCCGGAGCGGGTGCGAAGTGCCCTGCTTAATTCCGGCTTCGAATTTCCTGCAAAAAGAATCACTATCAACCTCGCCCCGGCCGATTTGCCTAAGGAAGGCGGCCGTTTTGATCTGCCGATAGCCCTGGGTATTCTGGCGGCGTCGGGTCAGATTCCTCCGGAAAGTCTTGAGCGGATAGAGTGCCTCGGGGAGCTGTCACTCGATGGGGCCTTGCGCTCTCTGAAGGGGGTGCTGCCCGCCGTGCTTGCTGCCCGTAAAGAAAAGCGACACCTGCTGATTCCCCTTGCCAACGCCGAGGAGGCTGCGCTGGCCAGTGAGGACGACGTGTTCGCAGCGAATCACCTTCTGGCTGTCTGTGAGCATTTGTCAGAACGGGCGCGACTGTCACCGGTCGCACCGCTGACGTTCGATGACCGGCCTGCTGAGGCGCCGGATATGGAGGACGTTCGCGGCCAGAAAGTGCCACGGCGTGCGCTTGAGGTGGCGGCCGCCGGTGGCCACAACCTGTTGATGTTCGGCCCGCCAGGCACCGGGAAAAGTATGCTGGCCAGCCGCTTGCCGGGCATTCTGCCGTCGCTGACCAACGAAGCGATGCTCGACGTGGCGAGTATCTACTCGGTTGCGGGGCTGGCCGTGCCGGAGGGCAATTGGCATTGCCCGCCCTATCGCGCACCCCACCATACCGCCTCATCGGTGGCCATGGTTGGCGGCGGTGGTAGCCCCCGGCCCGGCGAGATCTCTCTGGCACACCGGGGTGTTCTGTTTCTGGATGAATTGCCGGAGTTTGGTCGCCGGGTGTTGGAAGTGCTGCGCGAACCCATGGAAAGTGGCGAAATTGCCATTAGCCGAGCCGCCCGACAGGTCACTTTCCCGGCGCGCTTCCAGGTAGTGGCTGCCATGAATCCCTGCCCCTGCGGTTATCTTGGCCATCCTTCGATTGAATGCACCTGCACGCCGCAACAGGTCATCCGTTATCGCGCAAAGGTGTCTGGTCCGTTGCTGGACCGATTCGACTTGCATGTGGAGGTGCCGGTTCAAAGTCCTCAGGTGTTGATGACGTCTGCCAGTAATAGCGAGAGCAGCGAGACTGTTCGTCAGCGCGTTAATCAGGCCCGGGATCGGCAGCACAGCCGGGGTGTGGTAAACGCCATGCTGAGTGGGCGTGAGCTTGACCTTCATTGTAAGCTCGACAGTGCCGGGGAGTCGCTTTTGACCGGTGCCATGGAGCGCCTTGGGTTGTCGGCCCGCGCGTTGCACAGGATTCTCAGGGTGGCTCGCACCCTGGCGGATCTGGACGGCTGTGATGCGATTGCCCAGGCCCACCTGGTCGAAGCGCTGAGTTATCGTAAACTGGATCGTCAGCAGTCCCGTAATGCTCAGGTGTCGGTATAGATCTGATAAACTGACGTACAGATTGATTATCCAAGCCGTTTCAGAGCCGTTGAGGACATTCGATGAGCGAACAGAATAACGATTCCGGCGATTCACCGGTAACCACCCGCAAGGGTGTGCGCAGTTTCGTGCTGCGCCAGGGCCGGATGACCGAAGGCCAGAAAAAAGCCTATGAACGGAGTTGGCCGAAGTACGGCCTGACCCGAGAGCAGGGCATGATCGACCCCCGTGAGATATTCGGCCGGGATAACATGTTAAATCTGGAAATCGGGTTTGGCATGGGGCAGTCGCTGGCGGATATGGCCGAGGCAGCCCCGGAGCAGGATTTCGTCGGTGTTGAAGTGCATTTGCCGGGTGTTGGAGCGCTGCTCAAAGAGGTCGAAGACCGCGGCCTTGAGAATGTCCGGGTTTATGCCATTGATGCCAATGACGTGGTGGATCTGTGCCTGCCGGACGCGGCCCTTGACCGGGTGATGGTGTACTTTCCGGACCCTTGGCCGAAGAAAAAACATCACAAGCGACGCCTGGTTCAGCACGATTTTGTTCAGCGTTTACGCCACAAGCTGCGAGTCGGAGGCATTCTGCACCTGGCGACAGACTGGGAGAATTACGCCGAGCACATGATGGAAATCATGGGCGAGTCTGAGGGGTTCGAGAACGCGGTCGAGTTGGGTGCTTTTGCCCCACGACCGGACGAGCGGCCCATGACCAAATTCGAGAAGCGTGGTGAGAATCTGGGTCACGGCGTCTGGGATCTTCTGTTCTACCGCACTAATTGATCAGGTTGATCAGGCATCGATCCGCGCGCATCTCAGCCCTGGGATAGCGGATTTCGGCGGGCTGCGCGAAGAATGACCAGCCCCGCCAACCCCAGAATCAGACCTGTAAATTTCGCCAACGCAAACAGGGTGGCGGCCAGACTCATCGAGTTATTAGGTGAATCCAGGTTGTTCAGTAACAGAACGTTTTCTGCCAGGTCGCTTGCGCCGGCCGCAATAAAAAGACTTCTGACCCACCGCGATACCATTCGCTCCCGCACCCCTGGCCGGTCGCGGGACAAGTGCCTGGTCAGCAGTAACAGTGTCATCATGTAGGCAATAGCGAACGCAAAGTCGAGCCATAGAGACGTTCTCGCAGAGGCAGTTGCCTCACGGTCCCAGCTCGCCAGAATTTCCGTTGCCTGATCCAGAGTGCCCGCCATCTGAAAGCTGATAATGCCCTTGGGGGCAGCACTGGTCTGTAGGGGTTCGTTCATCAACAGCAGGGCAATGAAAAGTGTCAGTGTGACCAGAAGGCCGAGAGTGAGAGCTTTTGGGAAGTCAGGTCCGGGCACTACCATTATAAAAAACGCTCCAGCAGGCTGTTCAGGTAGCGTTGGCCAAGCTCTGTTGCCTGAAGCCGACCCCGCTCCAGCAGACGATCTTTTCGCAATGACTCAAGTTGTACCTCAACCACGCTCAACGGTAAACCTGTACGTTCTGTGAACAGGTCTTCCGAAGTGCCCTGGCTAAGCCGCAGCGCGTTCATCAGGAACTCCAGGGGTAGTTCGTCGGGCTCGACACGCTGGTGGCCGGCGGTTCTGCTGCCGATGCGGTTGAGGTAGGCGTCCGGCTGACGGGTTTTCCAGAAGCGCCGGATCTCGCCGTTCGAATGGGTCACTTTGCCGTGGGCGCCAGCCCCCAGGGCTAGGTAGTCGCCGAACGTCCAGTAATTCAGATTGTGGCAAGAAGCGGCACCCGGACGACTCCACGCTGAGACCTCGTAGTCACTGTAACCATGATCGCGCAGCAGCTCGGCGCCCCGGTAATAGATATCCCATAGCCGGTCATCGTCGGGCAGATCCGGCGGTCGGCTGTAGAATTCCGTATTGGGTTCCAGGGTAAGCTGGTACCACGACAGATGCGGCGGCGCCCAGTCGATAGCGGCTTTGAGATCAGCAGTTGCGTCCTCCGGCGTCTGGCCGGGCAGGCCATGCATCAGGTCGAGGTTAAAGTTGTCGAAGCCCGCCTTACGAGCCGCCTCAATGGCCCTGTGGGCGGCTTTGTCGTCATGAATCCGGCCTAGCGCTTCGAGTTGCCTGGGCTGGAAACTCTGGATGCCCAGGGATAACCGGTTGATACCGGCGTCCCGAAAGCCGTTGAAACGATCCTGTTCCATGGTGCCCGGGTTTGCTTCCAGAGTGATTTCCGCGTCAGGCGCCAGGCTGAGATGGGCCTTCAGTCCCTCAAACAACCGAAAATAAAAGTCCGGTGACATCAACGAAGGCGTGCCGCCACCGATAAAAATGGTCTGGATCGGACGTCCCTGAATCAGGGGAAGGTCTTGCTCAAGGTCTTCAAGGATCGCTTTAAGGTAAGCCTGTTCCGGAATATCGCCGGTCAGGGCGTGGGAATTAAAGTCGCAGTAGGGGCACTTTTTCACGCACCATGGCGTGTGCAGATACAGGCTCAGAGGCGGTGGTTTCAGGCTCAACGGGCCCCCAGCTGCTCAGAGAGCAGCGCCAGCGCTCGGCCGCGGTGACTGATGCCGGCTTTCTGTTCACGGGTCAGTTCCGCGGCGCTGGTGCCGGTTTCCGGTGCCAGGAATATCGGGTCGTAACCAAACCCGCCGTCGCCCCGGGGCTGCTCAAGAATCTGTCCGGGCCAGCAGCCATGACAGATGATGGGAGTCGGATCGTTGGCATGACGTAGATACACCAGCACGCAGTGAAACTGAGCGCCTCTGGCTTCGGTCGGGACACCTTTCAAGGCCGCCAGCAGGGCGTCGACGTTTTCCTGATCCGTTACGTTGTCGCCGGCAAACCGGGCAGAGCGCACGCCGGGTCGGCCGCCCAGGGCGTCTACTGCCAGTCCGGAATCATCCGCCAGCGCGGGTAATCCGGTAGCGTCCGACGCGTGGCGGGCTTTGATAATGGCATTTTCGACGAACGTAACGGCGGGTTCGTCGGCCTCGCTGACGCCCAACTCACGCTGGGCAACGAGGGTGAGCTTCAGGGGCGAAAGCAGCGCTTCGAGTTCAGCGATTTTTCCACGGTTGTTGCTGGCAATGACCAACTGGTTTGTCTGGCGCATGATCAGTCGTTAAACAGAGTGTGGGAGAAACGAATGGGCAGATCATTCCGGAGCCCGGTGGGTCTTGCGGTGATCTGGAAGGTCATCAGTTCGGCGTTGGCATACTGATACTCCGCTATGAAATACACCGCATCGCCTTCCTGAAAGCGGCGGAAAGCAAGGAACCTGGTTTGTTGGATATCATTAAGGACTTTGCCCTCGACCTGTCCGGACACGGTCGTCATGCCGCCATCGTCACCCTCGGTCATTATGGCGATATTGACCACGCCAATGCTGCGGCTGCGGTTCAGTCCGTTTTCTTTGGCGACTTCCGGCGTCAGGAACGTGCTGGGAAAGACGCTCCACTGGACGGTGTATTCACCAAAATTCTTGGACCCGGCTTGGCTTAAGCCGCTGAACAGGCAAAGTGCGAGAGCGATGATGAACGGTCGAAATGTCATTGGGCTCATGGTTGATTTCCTCTTTTCGTTCCCGTTATTCCAGGGGGTAAACCCTATTTGCGAATGATCCGGTAAATGGCTATTTGTCCCAGCATATTTGGCCAAAGGCGACTCAGCCATCGATCCTGATGCTCGCCGTCTACCACTGTGCGGTTCAGAATCCGGAAGCCTTTACGGTGACAGAGGGCCTCAAAATCCTTGAAGGTGCACAGGTGGATGTTGGGGGTGTTGTACCATTTATACGGAAGTGTTTCGGATTCGGGCATACGGCCACGCCACATCAGGTACCAGCGTAGTCGCCAGTAGGCGAAGTTGGGGAAGGTCACAATGCCTTCGCGGCCTACCCTCATCATTTCATCCAGCACCATGTCCGGGCGCCGAACGGCCTGAAGGGCCTGGGTCATCAGTACGGTATCAAAGGTATGGTCTTCAAAGTTGCCCAACCCCTGAGTGTCCAGGTTCTGCTCAATGACCGATACGCCGCGGCCCATGCAGGTCGTGATGTGATCCGTACTGATTTCCAGGCCATAGCCGGTGGCCTGCTTTTCCTGCTGGAGGTAATTCAGCAGGGTGCCGTCGCCACAGCCAAGGTCCAGCACGTGGCTGCCGGCTTTGATCCACTGCTCGATGATTTTCAGATCGGTTCTCATGCCCGCTCTCATGCCTGCGCTCGTCGTTGACGTCATACGCCTGACTCCCGGGCAACTCGATCCATGTAGCCATGAAATACGGCGGTGTAGCGCGGTGTAGGGATCAGGAAAGCATCGTGGCCCCAGGGCGCGTCAATTTCGGCATAGCTGACTTTTCGGCGTGCGGCGATCATGGCATTGACCAGTTCTTCGGACCGGGCGGGTGTGAAGCGCCAGTCGGTGCTGAAAGACAGCACCAGAAATTCGCACCTTGCCTGTCGCAGCGCCTTTGCCAGATCGTTGCCGTGCTCGTGGGCCGGGTCAAAGTAATCTAGCGCCCGGGTCATCAGGAGGTAGGTATTGGCGTCGAAGGTTTCAGAGAAACGTTCCCCCTGGTAACGCAGATAACTCTCCACCTGGAATTCGGCATCGTAACCGAACTGGTAGGCCTGGTCTCTCATTTCGCGGCCGAATTTTTCGCCCATGGACGCATCGGAAAGGTAGGTGATATGCCCGACCATGCGGGCCAACATCAGGCCGCGCCGTGGTAGGGTACCGTGCTGGTAGTAGTGGCCATCGTAAAACGCCGGGTCAGAGGTGATGGCCTGTCGTGCCACTTCGTTGAACGCGATGTTCTGGGCGCTGAGCCTTGGCGTCGAGGCGATAACCGCTGCGTGTCGAATGCGGTCCGGGTAGTCCAGGCTCCACTGCAGTGCCTGCATGCCCCCAAGTGAACCGCCGACAACCGCGGCCCAGCAATGGATGCCAAGCCGGTCGGCAAACAGAGCCTGGGATTGTACCCAGTCTCTGACCGTAATTACCGGGAAGTCTGGCCCGAAAGCTTTACCGGTCTTCGGGTTGATGCTGCAGGGACCGGTGCTGCCATGGCAACCGCCAAGGTTGTTTATGCTGACCACGAAAAAGCGGTTGGTGTCGATGGGTTTTCCGGGGCCAATGCAGCTGTCCCACCAGCCCGGCTTGCGCTCTTCGTCGTTGTGGTAGCCGGCGGCGTGGTGATGGCCACTCAGGGCATGGCAGACAAGAACCGCGTTGCTGGCGTCGGAGTTCAGTGTGCCGTAGGTTTCGTACACCAGGTCGTACTGATCCAGTGTCCGATTGCACGCCAGCGTTATGGGCGTGTCGAAATGCAGTGTCTGCGGGGTGACTATCCCGACAGAATCCTTTGGCAGGGATTCAGGCATTGGCGCGGCAGCTTCCTGGTTCGATCAAGCACCGGAGTTTAAAGCTCGCTCCCCAAGGCTGCAACCGCGGTTCGTGCAGTCCGGACCGCTGGTCAAGCTGCAGATCACAGTGCGCCGGAAAGATTAACCACTTTTTGCTGAATCATAGTCGGTGCCGGCTTGCGGATCTGTTTGTGCATGGCATCGACCAGATCGAGCTGGCGTCTGAGGTCGGAGATAGCATTCTGCAAGCGCTCGCGCTCGGCACGGCCATCCCGGTCGCTTCTGACCAGATCCCGCAGGCGGCGGATCTGGTGTTCAAGCAGCTGCTTCTGTTCCATTGAATACTGCATGATTGGCAGCATGGCCTCTGAGGGCCAGCGCTCTACGTCTGTGCGAACTCGCTGATGCAGCGTTCTGGCTTCGCTGACCATGACGTTGAAGAACCGTTTGACCAGGGTTGATTGTTCAGTCATCAAATTTGTGGGACTGATTCGGAAACGACGAGCTTTTTTACGCAGCTCGCGAATCGCGATCACGTGGCGCCCCGAGCGCAATGGAATGGGCTCAAGGTGCCTAGCCCGAGTATCCTCGTTGTAGCGCCGGTAGATGGCGCTGACCATTTTTTCGGCCAGCCGGCCCTCGCTCATCAGATTGTTCAGGTCGCCTTCAAGCAGCTCAAAAAAGTGCTCCATGCTGCGATTCATGCCAACAGTGGTCCAGCTGCTGGACATCTGTTTACGAATAGCCTGTGCATGGTTTTCAAAGTTTTCTTCGCTGACAAACTGCTTCAGGGTTCCACCCTGGGACTCCATCAGGCGTCGGCTTGAACGCAGAGTGATCAGCTTTTTATAGTAAAAGTCGTAGTCGCGCTGGGCGCGGTCTGCTAGCAGTCGCACGGCTTTTTTGTCCACGGTTGCGCCGGAGCAGACCTGTTGTTCTTCCTTCAGGGCGTCCAGGCGGTTCTGCATTGCGGCCTGGCTGTTTTGCAACATGCCCAGCAAGTCGTTGATCAGGCTCTGAGTGATCAACTGCTCTTTATGCATCAAGATTCGTTGGATAATCAGTTCTTCAAGTTGCCCGAGATTGGATCTGGAAAAAAGTTCGTCGTCCTTTCTGACTCTGGCAGTCAGGCCCTGTTTGGCAGAGAGCGGGATCACGTCTTTCTCGCGTATGCCCAGATTATCGGCGGTGTAGGCGCGTATTCGCTGGATGGCATCCTGGGTGTGCTTTTCGCCCTGTAGATCGTCCCACATCACATCGATTTTGTTCAGTACCGCGAAGCGCCCGGCCCGATGGTCAGCGTGCTCCGTGTCGATGTGTTCTTTCCAGATCGTCATGTCACTGGCGGTGACGCCTGTGTCTGCGCTTAGCAGGAACACGATGGCGTGGGCACGGGGCAGCATGCTGATGGTGAGTTCCGGCTCGGACCCGAGCGCATTCAGCCCCGGTGTATCAAGGATGCGCAGTCCGCGCTCAAATAAGGGATGGCGAATACTGACCTGGGCATTGCGCCAGGCGGGAACCAGTACCTGGCCTGGCTGGGCGCGGTCGCTCTCGAGCATGTCTTCGTCAAAACCGAGTTTGCGGGCTTCGGCAGGAGATACACTTTTCACTCTGGCCACTTCCGCCAGGACTTCCCGCATAACTTCCGGGTCGCGCTCGTCCAGTTCGTGTTTGACCCAGCGTTCTGGCTGCTTGCGCAGCTGTTGCAGAGAGAGTTCGCCGGTCCGGGTTTCTATCGGCAACAGTAAAAGATAGTTGCTGTTGCTGTTTCGATCGAAAAACAGCTCGGTAGGGCACATGGTGGTCCGGCCCGCCTGGGACGGCAGCATGCGCTGGCCGTAATTCGAGAAAAAGAGGGCATTGATAAGCTCGGTTTTGCCACGGGAATATTCACCGACAAACGCAATGGTCAGCTCGTCTTCAACCAGCAGCTCCAGGCCATTCCGGATGCGGGAGCTGATGTCATTCGAAAACAGGTTGTTGTCCTGAAGCCACAGCCGATAACGCCCAATCTGCCGGATCAGTTCCTTTTTCCAGCTGTGATAGGCCTCAACCTGCTGTGACAGGGTGCCGGAGAGAGAGCTTTCGTTGCTCATCCAAGAATCCTTCTGCGCGACTTGCGGGCGACGACAGTGATTCGATAAACGGGATTCCGTTTAAAAGGCTTTTCAAATATAGCTAAGGTTACGGGTTTTACATAAATAGTCTTTGTTGTTTTGTAATGCCGGCACGGCAGAAAAAGAAACTTGATAGAGACAAAAAAGCAGCCAGTTCAAGGAGTTGATCTGGCTGCCTCGTAAGATTCGGGTTTCAGAATCTTTGTAACAAAGTGTTTTTTTGGGACCCAATCTACATTCCGAGTAGAGCCGCCGCGCCCGTCCGAGCCTGCAGCTCACCGATGACTTGCCGAATGACGCTAAGAATCAGAAACACGATGATAGGCGACAAATCCAGCCCGCCCATGGACGGCATCAGATTTCGCACCGGTCGCATAACTGGCTCGGTGATTTGGGCGACCAGTTGTATCGCGGGGTGGTTGCTCCCCGGCGCTATCCAGCTGACGACCACGACCGCAATGACCGACCAGAAGTAGATGGTAACGATCAGGCCCAGGACGTTCAGCGTCGCGCCTGTCAGCATGGTAAGCGGTCCCAGGCCCGCCGGTACGCCGCCATACTGCGCAAGAACAATGAGGTAGAGTGTGAGCACCTGAATCATGACGGCAAGCACTAGCGACGCACCGTCGAGGCTCCCGAGGCCAGGAATCACTTTCCTCAAAGGTGCGAGGAGGGGGGTCGTGGCTTTCACTGTGAACTGGGTAATAGGGTTGTAAAAATCCGCACGCGCAAGCTGGAGCAGAAATCTGAGCAGTACAATCGTCAGATAAAAGCTCGAGGCGAAAAGCAGAATAGTGATGACGATATTGGCCAGCATGGAGCTGTGTCTCCCGTTAACGGTTACTGTTTGGCGGCAAGTTCTTTCGACATTTCGCCTGAACGATTGTAGGCGGCAGAATAGGCTTTTTTGACCAGCTCGCGCAGACCGCCTTCTTCAAATGTATGGATAGCCTGTTCCGTGGTGCCGCCGGGCGACATCACGTTGCGTTTGAGCTGGCCGGGACCCTGCTCGCTGCGGCCTGCCATTTCGGCGGCACCGGCCATGGTTTGAATGGCGAGCTTGCGCGCTGTTTCCCCGGGAATACCTTTCGCCGTCGCTGCTTCTTCAAGTGCCTCAAGCATCAGGAAAAAGTAGGCCGGCCCGCTCCCCGACAAGGCAGTAACCGCATGCAGAAGCGATTCATCATCAACCCAGAGCGCGGAGCCAATGCTGCTGAACACCGACTCCACCATGGCCTTCTGTTTGTCCTTGACCTGATCGTTGGCATACAGGCCAGCCGCGCCTTTGCCTACCAGTGAGGGCGTGTTGGGCATCACTCGGATCATGGGCATGCCGCCGCCCAGCCACTCGTCCAGAGTCGTGGCTTCGAGGCCCGCCGCAATCGAAACCATCAGCGGGCGAGTGTTCTGCACAACTGGCGCAATGTCGACGCACACGTCCCGCATGACCTGTGGTTTGACCGCCAGAATGACCATGTCTGCTTGCTCGGCGCAATGGCGGTTATCAGTCGTAATGCTTACCCCAAAGGTCTTGCGCATGGACTGCAGGTGCCCGTCATCGGGTGCACTGACCCAGATGCTGCCAGGGTTAAAACCGCTTTCCAGCATGCCACCGATAATGGCGCTAGCCATGTTACCCGCGCCGATAAACGAAATGGTTGGTGATGTACTCAAGGTTCACTCCCGCTTGTGGTCGAACGCGGCCCGGAGCCGCATTGCAATAAATGATAACAGGAACTGATCCCGCGGGCTTGCGATGCCCTGGCTATGTTTAACGACTTTTAACCCCTTGGGCCAAAAACGGCCGTTCCGACCCTTACCCAGGTTGCGCCGGCCTCAATCGCAATTTCCAGATCATCCGACATGCCCATGGAAAGGGTGTCGAAGGTCTGATGGTCCGGATGCTCCCGGCGCAGTGCTTCCAGCGCGTCCGCCAGTTTCTGGAAACTGGCCCGCAGGTTTGCGTCCTCCTGGTTCGGATCGGGAATGGCCATCAGGCCCCGCAAACAGAGGTTTGGTAGCGCCAGAATGTCCCGGGCGATGGTCGGTACGTCGTCCAGCGAGCAGCCTGCCTTGCTGTCTTCTTTGTCAACGTTGACCTGAAGGCAGATATTCAGTGGTGGACTGGATTCTTCCCTTTGTTCACTCAGTCTGCGGGCGATTTTCAGGCGGTCCACGCTGTGGACCCAGTCGAATGCCTGAGCAATCTGGCGGGTTTTATTGGATTGGATCGGGCCAATAAAATGCCACTCAAGGCCGGGCAGGTTGGATAGCGCATCGATTTTCTCCAATGCCTCCTGCAGGTAGTTCTCGCCAAACGCGTGCTGCCCAGCTTCAGAGGCCGCCTCGATATCGCTGGCTGGTCGGGTCTTGCTGACCGCCAAAAGCTTCACTGTGCCGGCCTCGCGGCCGACGGCCAATGTTGCTTTTTGTATGCGTCGGGTTACGGTCCCTACGTTGTCTGCTATGCTGCTCATAGTGCAAATCCGCCGATGCCGCTCCGCCTCAGATATGGTGACACACTACCCGCAGGTCACTGAAATGCCAAGTGAAGGCGGGCCGGGAGGAGCGCCGTTAAAGATGGAAATCAGGACAGAAGAATAATGCCCTCCGAGGACCCCTATGGATATTACTGAACTGCTTGCCTTCTCAGCGAAACAGGGTGCGTCTGACTTGCACCTGTCTGCTGGTCTTCCCCCGATGATACGGGTTGATGGTGATGTTCGCCGAATCAATCTACCGCCGATGGAGCACAAAGAAGTCCACGGTCTGATCTACGACATCATGAACGACAAGCAGCGTAAGGATTACGAGGAGTTCCTGGAGACAGACTTTTCTTTCGAAGTGCCCGGTGTTGCCCGTTTCCGTGTAAACGCCTTCAACCAGAATCGGGGCGCAGGCGCGGTCTTCCGTACCATTCCCTCCAAGGTTCTGACCATGGAAGATCTGGGTATGGGGCAGGTTTTCAAGGATATCGCCTCGGTTCCGCGCGGTCTGGTACTGGTGACCGGGCCGACCGGTTCCGGTAAGTCCACCACGCTGGCGGCGATGATCGACTATATCAATGACAGTCGTTATGAGCACATCCTCACGATTGAGGACCCCATCGAATTTGTTCATGAATCCAAGAAGTGTCTGCTGAACCAGCGCGAAGTTCACCGTGATACTCTGGGTTTCAATGAAGCGCTTCGTTCAGCCCTGCGTGAAGACCCGGACATCATTCTGGTCGGTGAGCTTCGTGACCTGGAAACCATTCGCCTGGCTCTGACCGCCGCTGAGACCGGCCACCTTGTGTTCGGCACCCTGCACACCACCTCGGCCGCCAAGACCATTGACCGTGTAGTGGACGTATTTCCGGCCCAGGAAAAATCCATGGTGCGCTCAATGCTGTCGGAATCCCTGCAGGCCGTTATTTCCCAGACGCTGATGAAAAAAATGGGCGGCGGCCGGGTTGCAGCCCACGAAATCATGATCGGCACTTCCGCGATCCGGAACCTGATCCGGGAAGACAAAATCGCGCAAATGTACTCGGCAATCCAGACCGGTGGGTCACTCGGTATGACAACGCTGGACCAGTGCCTGGAAAAAATGCTGAAAAAAGGACTCATATCTCGCGAAGCGGCGCGGATGAAAGCCAAAATGCCGGACAATTTCTAAAGCCCTGGAGCAGGGTGCGGGCATACGTTAAAAATAAAGAACAGGTGGCAACATGGAATTTGAAAAGTTACTGCGTTTGATGGTCGATAAAGGAGGCTCGGACCTGTTTATTACGGCCGGCGTGCCGCCATCCATGAAACTGAATGGCAAAGTGCACCCGGTTACCAAGAATGCGCTGACTCCTGAGCAGACCCGGGAATTCGTTTACGGGGCGATGAACGAGAAGCAGCAGCAGGAATTCGAAGAAACCCACGAATGTAACTTTGCCATCAGTGCTCGCGGTATTGGCCGTTTCCGGGTTAGCGCGTTTTTTCAGCGTAACCTGTGTGGCATGGTCTTGAGGCGAATCGAGGTCAAAATCCCCCAGATTGACGACCTGAATTTGCCAGGGGTGATCAAAGATCTGGCGATGACCAAGCGTGGCCTGATTATGTTCGTCGGTGCGACCGGTACAGGCAAGTCGACATCGCTGGCGGCCATGCTTGGGCATCGTAACCGCAACAGTCGCGGTCACATTATCTCGATCGAAGATCCTATCGAATTCGTCCATCAGCACCAGGGTTGCATCGTGACCCAGCGGGAAGTGGGCATTGATACCGAGAACTTTGAAGTGGCCCTGAAGAACACCCTGCGCCAGGCGCCGGACGTGATTCTGATCGGCGAGGTCCGCACCCGGCAGACCATGGAATACTCGGTGCAGTTTGCCGAAACAGGTCACTTGTGCCTGGCTACGTTGCACGCAAACAACGCCAACCAGGCGCTGGACCGTATTATCCAGTTCTTCCCGCCGGAACAGCACAATCAGATCTGGATGGACCTGTCACTCAACCTCAAGGCTATTGTCGCCCAGCAGTTGATACCGACGCCCGATGGCCAGGGCCGCAAAGCGGTTATTGAAGTGCTGATCAACACGCCATTGGTTTCCGATTTGATTCGCAAAGGTGAGGTTCACCGGCTCAAGGAACTGATGGCCAAATCCCGGGAATCCGGAATGCAGACATTTGATCAGGCGCTCTATGACCTTTACTCCGAGGGCTCGATCACTTACGAAGATGCCTTGGCTCATGCGGATTCTGCAAATGATCTGCGCTTGATGATCAAGCTGGGCACGGATTCGCAGGGCGCTGATAAGCTGTCTTCCAGCGTCGATAAGCTGTCGATTCAGGACGATTGACCTACCACGCTAGCATGGCGGGCAGGCCAGCAAGCAGGTCTGACAGGCCATTCAACTGACGACCTGGCCCCGGTATATTTTCGTCCTTGACGGGGCCGGGGTGTCGTCATCCGGCACAGGTTGCCCTCGATACATCCGCTTCGGCCGGTCTTGTTCGGTCTTTACGGGCTCTTCTTCCGGTTGGGATATATCCAGGCCCGGAATTTGTGGTACGAGCGTTTCCCACGTCTTGGCCAGATCGGTTGAGCGGGTCTTGCCAGCGTACTCTGCCAGCCGTTGCTCGAGATCATCCTCTGTCAGGCGGAGTTTGACTCCGAATTCGGATTGAATCAGCCGGCGGCATTGATGAAACAATTTCAACGAACCGGGGTTCATCAACCAACTGCGTTCGAATGCCAGTGCGGACATGATGGGTGCCTCAATGAAGAAAATGTCACTACTTGGCCCTTTTGTTCGCTATTACCTTCCGGTCGTTATTACCTTCTAGTCGCTAAGAAACAGGGCTGACTCTTCCGTTGTAGCGAAATTCGTGCCGTAACGGGTGCGAGGAGGTCTTTGCTTTGAGTGGCAAGGGCTGGAGGCGATATACCGGTTTCGGTGGCGCGTACCAAAAGCACAATTTGTGTGCAGAAAGACTGGCCACGCGCCAAAGTCGTGCTGAATTGAGGCATTGTGGCCAAAGGGAAGTGTGCGTTAGTGAGCCTGGTCCCAGTTATCGCCCACGCCCGCCTCTACCAGTAGAGGCACATCCAGGCTGGCCGCCGCCGACATCCGGGATGCCAGTCCTTTGCAGACCGCATCCAGGACGCTTTCCTTTACCTCCAGTATCAGTTCGTCGTGAACCTGCATGATCATTCGGGCGTTGTCAGCGTGTTCGGCCAGCAGCCAGTCCTCCACGCTCAGCATGGCCAGTTTGATGATATCGGCCGCGGTTCCCTGCATGGGTGCGTTGATAGCAGTTCGCTCTGCGCCTTGTTGGAGTTGCTTGTTGCGGGCGTTGATTTCCGGCAGGTACAGGCGCCGACCGAAAAGAGTTTCTACGTAACCATCGTCATGGGCCTGTTTACGGATGTTGTCCATGTACTTCAATACGCCCGGGTAACGCTCAAAATAGCGATCGATATAATCCTGGGCCTGATTCCGTCCCACATCCAGCTGGCGGGCCAGACCGAACGCAGACATGCCGTAGATAAGACCGAAGTTGATAGCCTTGGCGCTGCGACGCTGATCGCCGGAAACCTCTGCCAGGCTGACGCCGAACACTTCGGCGGCCGTAGCCTTATGAATGTCCTCGCCCTTTTCGAACGCAGTCAAAAGCCCCTTGTCACCAGACAGATGCGCCATAATGCGCAGTTCGATCTGGGAATAGTCTGCGGCTACCAGCTTATAACCCTCCGGCGCGATAAACGCCTGGCGGATTCGACGACCCTGTTCACTGCGGATCGGAATGTTCTGCAGGTTGGGCTCGGAGGATGATAGCCGTCCGGTGGCCGTCACCGCCTGGTGGTAAGAGGTGTGAATGCGCCCGGTTCGAGGGTGGATCAGTTCCGGCAAGGTGTCGGTGTAGGTGGATTTGAGCTTGCTCAGGCTGCGGTGTTCCAGAATAAGATGAGGCAGCCGATGCTCGTGGGCCAGTTCCTGAAGCACCGGTTCAGCGGTAGACGGCTGGCCTTTTGGGGTTTTCTTGATGACCGGCAGGCCCATCTTCTCGTAAAAAATGACCTGAAGTTGTTTGGGTGAGCCCAGGTTGAAGGCTTCGCCAGCTTCTTCGTGGGCTTCCTTTTCCAGTTCGGCCATGCGCTCTGCCAGTTCCTGGCTTTGCCGGCGCAGGGTGCTGGCGCTGATCATCGCCCCGCGCTGCTCCATGCGAGACAGTACGGGTACCAGTGGCAAGTCTATATTTTCGTAAACGTCTTTCAGCCGACCGGTTTCAGCCAGCCGGGGTCGCAACACCTGATGCAGGCGCAAGGTGATGTCCGCATCTTCTGCGGCGTAGGGCCCGGCCTGCTCCAGATCAATCTGGTTGAAAGTGAGCTGCTTGGCGCCTTTGCCGGCGATAGATTCGAAGGAAATGGTCTGCTCGCCCAGGTATTCCAGTGCCAGCGCATCCATGTTGTGACGTGAGGCCACAGAATTGAGTACATAGGATTCCAGCATGGAGTCTTCGGCAATGCCCTGAAGGTCAATGTCATGGTTGGCCAGAACGTTTTTGTCGTATTTCAGGTTCTGGCCCAGCTTGGCCTGCTGAGGATCTTCCAGCAGCGGTTTAAGCTGCGCCAGCACATAATCCGGCTCGAGTTGCTCTGGTGCGCCCATGTAGTCATGGCCGAAAGGCACATAGGCGGCTTCACCCGGCTCGATGGCGAAGGAAACGCCGACAACCCTGGCTTCCATGTAGCGCAGACTGGTGGTCTCGGTATCGAAGGCAAACAGCGGCGCTTTTTTCAGGCGCTCGATCCACTGGTTCAGAGTGTCTTTGTCGGTAATAACGCTGTAGTTTTTTTCAGTGAGTCTGACCGCTGGATTTTCATCGGCTACCGCCCCCGCGTTCTCGTTCCCGCTCTCGCTGTCCTGTTCCAGCTCGTTGACCCAGGATCGGAATTCATATTCCTGAAAAAGTTCCAGCAGTTCGCGGTCGCTCTGTTCCCGCAGCTGCAGATCCTCCAGGGGGAATTCCAGTTCCACATCCGTGCGGATGGTGGCCAGCTCGTAGCTCAGAGGCAGGGCGTCAGAGGCCTCGCGTAGATACTCGCCGATCTTGCCCTTTACCTCATCCGCATGCTCAATCACCTGATCGAGGTTGCTCCAGGTCTGCAACCATTTAACAGCGGTCTTGGGCCCACACTTATTCACGCCGGGGATGTTGTCGACCTTGTCCCCCACCAGGGCCAGATAATCAATGATTTGTTCCGGGCTGACGCCGAACTTCTCAATCACGCCGTCCCGGTCCATCCGGGTGTCGGTCATGGTGTTAATCAGCGAGACATGATCGCTGACCAGCTGGGCCATATCCTTGTCGCCGGTGGAAATCACCACGTCGATGCCCTTACTGGTGGCCTCGTGGGCCAGGGTGCCGATGACATCGTCAGCCTCCACACCTTCAACAATCAGTAGTGGAAGGCCCATGGCGCGGACAATGTCATGGATCGGCTGAATCTGGACGCCAAGGTCTTCGGGCATAGGCGGGCGATTGGCCTTGTACTCTTCATAGAGGTCGTGCCGGAAGGTTTTACCCTTTGCATCGAATACCACCACCATTTTCGAGCCGGGATAATCCTGTTCCAGCTTGCGGATCATGCTGATCACACCCTTGATAGCGCCGGTTGGCTGGCTCTTGCTGGTCACCAGCGGCGGCAATGCGTGGTAGGCGCGGAACAGGTATGAAGAGCCGTCTATGAGAACGACCGGCGGAGTTTTCTTCTGTGTCATGTCAGAACGGACCCGGATTATATTGAAGCATGGGTTGGCTTGTGCAAATCTGTTGATAACAACGATCTTTGGCATCAGAGGGTACCATGAAACGAAATTGGATCATCGCTATCACGCCCGTCGCGTTACTGCTCGGTGCCATGGCCGTTTCGGTGTCGGCAGAGGAGGTCGTTGAGTCGGTGGAAACACCCAGCGAGCCTGTTGTTGTGTCGGATTACCAGCCCCCCGGCTCCGCGGCTCAGATTGTCATTCGCCCGGGCGGTGGAGACGACGTTTTTTACGAGTACCGGGTCAACGGTGAGCTGGTAGAGATCAAAGTGGTGCCCGGAGTGGGGCCGGCCTATTATCTGGTGCCCGCTGAGGGTGGAGGCTGGATCCGCGAATCGGAAACGGACCTGCTTGTGCCGAGCTGGGTGCTGTTTCGCTGGTAGTTCAGATCACTTTGACCGTTACGGGGTCCGATTGCGTTTTTTTTCTTATTAGTATGATCATTCTAATTTTTGAGCTTACTCTTCAGTTGTGAAGTCAATAAACGGCCCGAAAAATGTGGCCGACATGATGCAAGTGTCAATGCAGTAGATACGCATCGAATAATCGCTAAGGAGAAAGATTATGGGTAAGCTCAAAACATATCAGGAACAGCTTCAGGAAATCGTCGAGAAAGGCATCAATGCGGCTGAAGAGCAGCAAAAGAAGCTGGCCTCCAAGCCATTCCAGTACGCAGAGAAGCTGGAAAGCGAAGCTCGCGAGTACAGTGTTAAAACGCTGCGTACCCGTTACAACGGCTACAGCGAGAACCTGTTCGGGCAGTTGCGTTCACTGAACAGCCGTTTCGGCAACTTTGCTGCTGATCTGGTTTCCAAGCTCGAGAAAGAAGTAGCTGAAGGCGCTGACGAAGTATCAGACACTGCTGAATCAGTAAAAGCTTCTGTTGAAGGCAGCAAGCCTGCAGCGAAGAAGCCGGCTGCCAAGAAGCCGGCCGCCAAGAAGACAACAACTGCCTCTGCATAAGTCAGAGTTAAGTTGTCGAGAGGCCGCCTCCGGGCGGCCTTTTTAATGGCTGTCGATTTTATCGGTTACTGTCGTCGCTGGGTACTTCGAGGGACAGTGTGCGGGATTTTCCAGTGAGGGCTTCAAGGCGCTCTATGTCGTCAAGGAACTGACGTTTAACAGCATCAATCTCTGCTTGTTGGGTGCTGATCTCGCGCTCGATTTCGCGAATATTGGATTCAAGGCGGTGTATTTTCTTGAGCGTTGCCTCGGGAATTTCACGACCGGAGCGTTCGCGGTCCGCCGCACGGCCTTGCTCGGTATCGAGTTGGCTTTCAATCACTGAAATGTTGCCGCGTTTGAGCTGAGACAGGCCGCTGAGTTCGCGAATTTTACGGTACATGGCGCGAACGGCTTCATCAGGATGGCTGAATCGCTCCAGCAGCTTCTTATCCAGTTCCCGCTGGTGGGCTTCGCGTTTCTCGCGGCGTTTCTGTGCTTCCCGTTCCGCGATTTCCTTCGCGGTGGGAGCCGGGTCAACGGTTTCGATAACACGGCCACTGTTGTTCAGAATGTCGTAGCCCCGCTTTGATGCGGCCTGCGGGATAGTGTTACTGATAACCACCTGACCGTTCTCGTCAGTGTAGCGATACATACCTGCGGGGGCGGCTGTCGAGAAGAGCAGCAGGGCCAGGGCAGAGGCTGTTAGAGCGGGCCTGATCAGGTTATTCATGGTAATGGATCGCACTCTGGTCAACGAATGATACTGTTCGAAGCATACCAAAAGCGGTGCAGTATGCCATTCGGATTGGTTAGATCCCGTAACTTTGCTGGTAGGTCGCAACTCCGGCAGCGTGTTCTTCGAAGCCAGGCCTGGTATTGAGGTAGTCAAGAACCTGGTCGAGTTTGATAATACTGACCACGGGAATGCCAAAGGTATCCTGGACTTCCTGGATCGCAGACCGTTCGCCGGCGCCTCGCTCCTGGCGGTCCAGTGCGATAAGAACGCCGGCGGGTCGGGCGCCCGCATTTTGGATCAGGTTCATGGATTCGCGAATCGCGGTCCCGGCCGTAATGACGTCGTCAACGATCAGAATATTGCCCTGCAATGGTGCGCCGACGATATTACCGCCCTCGCCGTGGTCCTTTTTCTCTTTGCGGTTAAAGGCAAACGGTTTGTTGATGCCGTTTGAGGCCAGGGCCATGGCGGTTGCAGTTGCCAGCGGAATGCCCTTATAGGCTGGCCCGAAAATAATGTCATAATCCAGGCTGCTGCGTTCAAGCGCCGCGGCATAAGCTTTGCTTAATTCCAGTAGATCATCGCCGGTATTGAACAGGCCGGCGTTGAAGAAATAGGGGCTGATGCGACCGGATTTGAGCGTAAATTCCCCGAAGCGCAGCGCGTCGCGTCGGATTGCGAACTCAATGAAATTCTGCTGATAGTCATGCATGGCAAGGTGTCTGGCGGGTCTGGAACTTTAATTAAAACGTAAAAACAGTATGATACACAAAAACCGGATCAGGAAACACGTATGCGCGTTGTAACCATAAGCGTCAATGGCCTCGCACAGGCCGTTGAAAAGGGTTTCTTTGAATGGCTGGCCGGGCAGGATGCCGACGTGGTCTGCGTTCAGGACCACCGCATGCGCGCCTACGAGGTTGAGGACTTCAATCTTATCCCTGAAGGCTATGAAGCCTATTTTATTGATGGCGAGAATAATGAAGACGGCGGTGTGGGGATTTACACCCGGCACTTTCCCAAAGCCATCATGTACGGTTTTGCCAGCGAACAGTCGGACCGTGAGGGACGCTTCATCCAGGCAGACTTCGACAAGGTGTCCGTGGCATCCGTACTTGCGCCCTGCGCTTTGGGGCGTGAAGAGGAACTCACCGGCAGCGACGACCTCACTGTACTGGACCACAAAGACGACTTTATGGATGCGTTCGGTCTCCATATGCAGAAAACCCTGCGCAAACGTCGCCAGTTTATTATCTGCGCCAATCTGCAGACCGCCCATCACGTCACTGATGCCAGTCCTTTGTACCACAAGCTGGACTTCTCCGGATTCCTGCCCCATGAGCGTGCCTGGCTGGACCGGTTGTTCGATGAAATGGGATGTGTGGATGCGTTCCGGGATCTGAACAAGCAGAGCAACCAGTTCACCTGGTGGCCGGAGCAGACAGAAGGTTCCCGCAAGAACGCAGGAATTCGAGTGGACTATCAGTTACTGACACCCGGGATTCGCAAAACAGTGGCGGACGGCTGGATTGATGATTCAACCCGATTTTCGGACCACGCGCCGGTGATTATGGATTACGACATCGAAATCGGAAACTAAGGCTGGGGGGTAAGCGTTTCCGGAGAGAGGAGCGTTTCCGGACACGCTACAAGCACATCCCTGTGCGCTCGGCGTCGGCCATCCCTGGCCGACGACGGTCCGGAAAAGCTCCTCTCCCCGGAAACGCCCAAACCTGGCAGTCAGACCGTAGGTCGGATTAGCCAAAGGCGTAATCCGACAGAATTTCCGTAATTAGTCAGCCAAAGCCGCCTTCTGCGCCTCAAACAACTGATTGATACCCAGTTTCGCGAGCTTCAGCATCCCATCCAGCTCTTCCTGTTCAAAAGGCGCACCTTCCGCGGTTCCCTGAATCTCAATGAAACCACCCTTATCCGTCATGATTACGTTCATGTCGGTTTCGGCTTCGGAATCTTCCGGATAATCCAGGTCCAGTACCGGGGTACCCTTGTAAACACCGACTGAAAACGCCGCGATCATCTGCTTTAGCGGTGATTGCTTCAGGCGGCCTTCTTTCACCAGGTGATTCAGGGCATCCACCAGGGCCACACAGCCACCGGTAATAGCAGCAGTTCGGGTGCCACCGTCGGCCTGAATCACGTCGCAGTCTATGGTAATGGAGTGCTCGCCCAGGGCGTTCAGATCAACCGCTGCTCGCAATGAACGGCCGATCAGGCGCTGGATTTCCACGGTGCGGCCACCCTGCTTGCCACGGGCAGCTTCGCGCCCCATGCGGCTGCCGGTAGAGCGGGGCAGCATGCCGTATTCGGCGGTAATCCAGCCCTGGCCCTGGCCGCGCAGGAAGGGCGGAACCTTGTTTTCCACAGAAGCCGTGCAAATCACTTTGGTATCGCCAAACTCCACCAGCACCGAGCCTTCGGCGTGGCGGGTGAATTGGCGAGTAATCCTGATATCGCGGGGTTGCTCGGGCGTTCTTCCGCTCGGTCTCATAATGAATCCTGATGGTGACAGTAAGTGTCCGGCGCACACGGAGCCGGTCGATTGAACGTTCGAAAGGGCAGAGAGTGTAACACGCACGGACAGCGAGGGTGTTCTGTTAGACTGAGCAAACGATCCGCCACTAGAGCCAGTGGCTTCCACAAGGGGCGCTTTATGATCAGAAGCATGACCGCGTTCGCCCGCCATGATACCCAGGGCGATTGGGGCGTGTTGACCTGCGAAATCCGCACCGTCAATCACCGCTATCTTGAGCTGTCATTCCGCCTGCCTGACTCGTTGCGTGAACTTGAGAATCGATTCCGCGAGCAGCTGCGGACGAGGCTGCGCCGTGGCAAGGTTGATGTGGCTTTGCGCTTTCAGTCGATGGCAACCAGTCCTGCCCTGAACATCGACGAGCCTATGGCTCACGCCGTCAACGAAGCCGCGAATCATATCAATCGCATGCTGGACAATCCGGCTCATCTTAACGCGCTGGATATTCTGCGCTGGCCCGGCGTGCTTGCGTCCCCGGAACAGGATTATAGCGCTGCGAAGGCATCGGCAGACGAGCTGTTCGCTAACACGGTGGATGAACTTGTTTCCGTGCGTGAGCGGGAGGGCGAGCGCCTGCAGCCGCTGTTCGATCTGCGGCTGGAAACCATGTCGACTCTGGTGTCGGAGGTTCGTGCGCTGATGCCGGAACTGCTGAAAGCTCGGGAGGAGGCTCTCAGGAACCGGTTTGATCAGGCAAAAGTCGAACTTGATCCGGATCGGCTGGCCCAGGAAATGGTGATTCTGGCGCAGAAATCCGACGTAACGGAAGAGCTGGACCGCCTGGACGCCCATATTGGAGAAGTCACTGACGTGCTGCTGGGCGATGACGCCATTGGCCGCAAGCTGGACTTCCTTATGCAGGAGCTTAACCGCGAGGCCAATACCCTCAGTAGCAAGAGTATCGATGCCCGGGTAACCCGCGCCGCGGTCGAGCTAAAAGTGCTGATTGAACAGGTGCGGGAACAGGTTCAAAACGTCGAATAGGAGTCTCGGGGTGCGGCATCTGCTCAAAGACCCTATAATCCCGCGTTCATTACAAACCCCTGCTAAGGCCCGGAGTTGTTTGCCCCATGAGCCAGGAAATTGAACAAGGCACGCTGTATGTGATTTCCGCCCCGTCAGGCGCCGGCAAAACCAGTCTGGTGGCTGAAATGCTGAAGGTGGATGACAGGCTGGGCGTTTCCATCTCACACACAACCCGCCCCATGCGCACCGGTGAGAAAGACGGCGTTAACTATCATTTTGTTAGTCGCGGCGAGTTCGAAGCGATGATCAATCGCGGAGATTTCCTGGAGCACGCGGATGTTTTCGGCAATTATTACGGCACGTCCCAGGTCTGGGTGAAGGACACGCTGGCAACGGGCCGGGACGTCATTCTGGAAATCGACTGGCAAGGGGCGGCACAGGTCCGGCACCTGCTTCCGGAGTGTGTCGGTGTCTTTATTGTACCGCCGTCGCCGGGAGCCCTGACCGAGCGCCTGACCGGCCGGGGGACGGATGCGCCGGAGGTAGTGGAGAGGCGCCTGAACGAGGCGGCGGACGAATGCAGTCACGCCATTGAGTTTGATTATTTGGTAGTCAACGATGATTTTGGTACAGCCCTGGCCGATTTGCTGGCCATTGTCCGTTGCCATCGCTTGCGCATGCGGGCACAGCAGGTCCGGCATTCGCAATTGCTCATTCGCTTGTCCCAGCGCCACTGAGCTTGCCGCCCGTGCTGCCCCGGGCGCATACGATAGCTGTATACAAATTGAGCCGGCGGCAGTAAACTACGCGGTCTGCTGAAGTCAGCCATTTTTTATATCGGGGATGTTATGGCACGAGTTACTGTTGAAGACTGTCTTGAACACGTTGATAACCGCTTCCAGCTGGTGATGCTGGCTACCAAGCGCGCACGCCAGCTTGCGACCAAGGGTTTTGAGCCCCTGGTGCCGGAAGAGAATGACAAGCCAACAGTCATTGCCTTGCGCGAGATCGCTGAGGGCAAGATCGGCCGTGAACTTCTCGCTGAAGAAGACGACGAATAAACGGCAAGTTTATTCAGTAAAGCATTGAAATCCGTCGTTCTGGTTTTATAGTGTATGTAGAGTGCATGAACAGAACGATGTCGGAAGGACCCGAATGCTCGCATTCGGGTTTTTTTGTCCCTGAATAAAAGCCCTGAACTTTACTCTTTAAGTAAGCCTTGACGGAGGCGTAGTGTCGGCAGAAGCGACGGTTGAAGTGCTGGCCGGTGAGCTAAGCACCTATCTCGATTCCAATCGCATCAATCAGGTGCGACGTGCCTACTATTACGCCGAACAAGCCCACGAAGGCCAGATGCGCAAAAGCGGCGATCGCTACATTACCCATCCACTTGCGGTTGCCCATATCCTCGCCAGCCTGAGGCTGGACCATCAAAGCCTGATGGCCGCTATGCTCCACGATGTCATTGAAGACACCGGCATTCCCAAAGAAGCCTTGGCAGAGCAGTTTGGCGAAGACGTTGCCGAACTGGTTGACGGCGTCAGCAAGCTGACCCAGATTGAATTCCGCACCCGCGCAGAGGCTCAGGCCGAAAACTTCCAGAAGATGACCCTGGCCATGGCGAGGGACATCCGGGTTATCCTGGTGAAGCTGGCGGACCGGCTTCACAACATGCGTACCCTGGGGCCAATGCCCTACGAGAAGCGCCAGCGCATTGCCAACGAAACTCTCGATATCTACGCCCCCATTGCCAATCGTCTGGGCATGCATTCGATCTGTACCGAGCTTGAAGACCTGGGCTTTTCGTCCCTCTATCCCATGCGGTCGAAGTACATTTCCAAGGCGGTTGCCAAGCTTCGTGGCAGCCACCGTGAGATCATCGATGATATTCGCGGAAAATTGGAAGCAAAGCTGGAAGAGCGTGGCCTGCCCGGCCATATCCAGGGCCGGGAAAAACACCTGAACAGCATCTACAACAAGATGAAGTTCAAGCACAAATCGTTTCACGAAATCATGGATGTCTACGCTTTCCGGATCATCACCGAAACGGAAGACGACTGCTACCGGATGCTCGGGGCCGTCCATAGCCTCTATAAACCGCTGCCGGGACGTTTTAAAGACTACATCGCCATGCCCAAGGCGAATGGCTATCAGTCGTTGCATACAACGCTGTTCGGTATGCACGTGAACATCGAAATCCAGATCCGTACTGAAGAAATGGAGCACATCGCCAACAACGGCATCGCCGCCCATTGGATGTATAAAAATGAGCCCTCCGACGTCACGACCGCCAACCAGACCCGCGTCGACCAGTGGGTGAAAGGTCTGATGGAAATGCGCGAGCGGGCCGATGACTCGCTGGAATTTATTGAGCACGTCAAGGTCGACCTGTTTCCAGACGAAATCTATGTGTTCACCCCCAAGGGCCGGATTATGGAATTGCCCCGGGGTGCAACACCGGTGGACTTCGCTTATGCAATCCACACCGATATTGGTAATGCCTGCGTTGCCTGCCGTCTTGACCGCAACCTGGGCTCACTGAGCCAGACCCTGCAAAGCGGCCAGACCGTTGAAATTATTACCGCCCCCGGCGCCCGGCCCAATCCGGCCTGGCTCAGTTTTGTCACCACCGGCAAAGCCCGGAGCAATATCCGCCATGTGCTGAAGAATCAGCGCCGGGCCGAGTCCCTGGAGCTTGGCAGAACTCTGTTGAAGAAATCCTTGAAGGGCTTCGGAGCGAAGCTGTCGGATATTGCCGAAGCCCAGATCGACACCGTTGTGCGGCATAATCAGGTCGAAAGCTTCGACGATCTGATCAGCGATATCGGCCTTGGTAACCGAATGGCTTACCTGGTGGCCCGGCAGCTGGTCAGTGGCGGCAACGAAGACGGCAAGTCTGACATATCCGCCGGTAACCTGACGGCTAGAGAACATGGCTCAGTGACGATCCGTGGAACAGAAGGTTTGCTTGTGCGGTTTGCCAACTGCTGCAAGCCGATTCCGGGGGACCCGGTGGTTGGCACCATGGATTCCGGCAAGGGGCTGGTGATTCACTCCGATACCTGTTCGCGGTTGCCGGAGGATGACGAAGCCCGGGCCAACCTGACCCAGCTCAAGTGGGCCAAGGACATCGCCGATGAGTTCTCTGTTGAGTTGAGGGTTGAGCTGGAGCGTCAGCGTGGGGTTATTGCCGAACTGGCAAACGCCATCGCCATGGCCGACGGCAACATTGAGCGCATCAATGTGGAAGAGCAGAACGCCAAGCTTGGCATTGTCAGCCTGGTGGTGCACGTTCACGGAAGGCGTCATCTGGCACGCGTGATGCGCCGGATCCGAAATATCAAAGCGGTTACTCACATTAACCGGGTACGCAACTGACTGGCGGTTGACAGGTTGGGGGCCGCAGGGTGAGGATTGGCGTTTTCACAGGGGATCATCAAATTCATGACCAACAAATCGATTATTCAGACTGAAAACGCTCCGCAGGCGATTGGCACTTATTCCCAGGCGGTAAAAGCGGGCGACACGGTGTACCTGTCAGGCCAGATTCCATTGGTTCCGCAAACCATGGAAGTGATTGCCGGGGATTTTGCCGCAAAGACCCGCCAGGTCTTTGAAAATCTCAAGGCCGTGTGCGAGGCCAGTGGCGGTGAGCTTAAAGACATCGTGAAGCTGAATATCTACATGACCGACCTGAGCAACTTCGCCACCGTAAATGAAATCATGGCGACCTATTTCCAGGAGCCTTACCCGGCTCGTGCAGCCGTTGGTGTGGCGGCCCTGCCCAAAGGTGTGCCCGTCGAAATGGAAGCGGTAATGGTCCTGAGTTAAAGCCGGAACTGAATGGTCAAACGCTGAAAGCGGCCTCCGGGCCGCTTTTTTCAGTTCTGCTGTTTGATCATTTCCCCATAGCCGGCACGAAAATCGGGATAGTGGAAGCGGAAGCCGCTGGCCAGCAGGCGCTGATTGTTGCACCGTTTGCTTCCGGCGCGGCCACCCTTGCGAGCCTCGGCGCCCGGCGTCTTGCAGGGCAGTTCGCTGCGCACCCAGGCCACCACTTCATCCAGGCGCACCGGTTCGCAGTCGCTGGCCAGGTAGCAGGGCTCCAGGGGCTTTTCCGCCAGCGCCATCCGTGTCAAGTGGCATACGGCGTCGGCGGCATCGGCTTCGTGAATGCGGTTGCTGTAGGGGGCAGGGGACGCCGGGTCCATCTCACCCTCCATCACCGCCTGCAGGAAACGCGGCCGGGACGGCCCATAGATGCCGCTGAAGCGCACCACTGTGGCCGGATGAGCGCTTTTATGGGCCAGATTCTCGCCGTTCAGAATACGATCGCCGCTGAAACGTGCGGGCCTGGTCGGGCTGGTTTCGTCAACCCAGGAATCATCGTCCTGGGAGTAAACGCTGCTACTGCTGATGAAAAACAGCCGCTTGACGGCCTGGCCTTCCAGTGCCTGAATCAGATTGTCCAGGCCGTTCACAAAGGCATCGCGATAGCCGGCTTCGTCATACTGTGATGGGGTGAGGCAGTAAATCACGACGTCGAGCCCGTCTGGCAACGCGAGTGCCAGCCGCGCAGCGTCCAGCAGATCAGCCTTAACGGGATGAACGCCCTCAGGAATCCGGGCAGTATTGCGGCGCAGGCCGTATACCGTGAAGTCCCTGGCAAGGCGCAAGGCAATCGCGCCGCCGAGGTTGCCGCAGCCCGCGACAAGAATACGTGGCGATTGTTTGTCTTGGGTGATTGCCATAGGCAAACTCAATCCTTATGCTTTGGATAATAAATTACCGGAGCGCACCATGACCCTCACCGAGTTACGATACGTTGTTACCCTTGCCCGTGAAAGGCATTTTGGCCGGGCAGCGGAGCGCTGTCACGTTAGCCAGCCTACTTTGAGCGTGGCCGTAAAAAAACTCGAAGATGAACTGGGTATTCCACTGTTTGAACGCAGCAAAAACAGCATCCGCGTGACCGAAACCGGTAAGAGAATCATTGAGCAGTCCCAGCGTGTGCTGGACCAGGTGGGTCTGATCAAAGATATGGCGCAGGATGGCAAAAACCAGCTGAACGCGCCGTTGAAAGTGGGCGCGATCTACACCATTGGCCCCTACCTGTTCCCGCACCTTCTGCCGGAACTTCGTCGCGGCGCGCCGGACATGCCGCTTTACATTGAAGAGAATTATACCGCCACCCTACGCCAGAAACTGCGGCAGTCGGAGCTGGATGCGATCATCATCGCATTGCCGTTCGAAGAGCCGGAGGTGGTTACCCTGCCTCTTTATGATGAACCGTTTGTGGTGCTCCTGCCCGGCGGCCATCACCTGACCAGGCACGAGAGCCTGACCGCGCAGCAGCTGGCCCAGGAGCAGCTTTTATTGCTGGGGCCGGGGCACTGTTTCCGGGACCAGGTGCTGGAATCCTGCCCGCCGTTGGTAGCAGCGGTCAGCCGACCGACCGCTGCCAGCGCCAAAGCACCTTCGTTGGTGACCGAGGGCAGCTCGCTGGAAACCATTCGCCATATGGTGGCCTCAGGTCTTGGGATCACCGTGTTGCCGTTGTCGGCCGCAACTGCAATGCAGTACGACGAGGACATTCTCGCAGTCAGGCCGTTTGCCGCGCCAATACCTCACCGTACGGTTGCCCTGGCCTGGCGGGTAACCTTTCCGCGCCCGAAAGCCATTGATGTGCTGTCGCTCGCGGCCAGTCAGTGCCGGGTTATTGAAAAAGCCAGGCTCGACAAAGCCGCCCACGCTGCGGCGTCCTGAGCTGACGTATGACGTCACTCGATGATATCGAGCTCACCGTACTCAAAGGCGTTGGCAAAGCGCTGGCCGAGACCTTGGGCAAATTGGGCATTCACTCCCTGCAGGATTTGTTGTTTCACCTGCCGCACCGGTATGAAGACCGAACTCGCGTTATCTCTATGGGTCAGCTCCGGATCGGTGATGTGGGGGTGGTCGAGGGCGAGGTCATGAAAGCGGACCTGGTCATGGGCCGGCGTCGTAGCCTTCAGGTTACCCTGAAAGACAGCAGCGGGTTTTTGGTGATGCGTTTTTTCCACTTTAACGCGGCACAAAAGAACCAGTTATCGGAAGGTACTCGAGTCCGCTGTTTTGGCGAAGTCCGGCCGGGCCGAGCGGGTTACGAATTTTACCATCCTGAATATCAGATTAACCCTCCCCCGATGCCCGCCTTGGGCGAAGCCACGCTGACCCCGGTTTACCCGCTCACGGAAGGTATTCAGCAGCCCAGAGTTCGCGCTCTGTGCCAGCAGGCGCTGACTTACCTGAAACGATACCCTATCCATGACTGGCTGCCCGCTGAAATCATGGCACAGTATCAGTTACCCGGCATCTCCGAGGCGGTTGAATTGGTGCACTTGCCACCAGCCAGTGCGCCGGTCCATCTTTTGATGGACGGGCGCCATCCGGCCCAGCAGCGGCTGGTCATGGAAGAATTGCTCGCCCACCAGCTTAGCCTGTTAAAAGTCCGGCAGCAGATCCAGGCCCGGGAGGCGCTGCCTCTGCTGCCGACCGGAGATTTGCCGGCACGGTTTATGGACGCGCTGCCGTTTCGCCTCACCGGCGCCCAGCGGCAGGTGATGTCTGAAATCCGGCAGGACCTGAGCCAACCTGTGCCCATGTTGCGGTTGGTTCAGGGCGATGTCGGATCAGGCAAAACAGTTGTAGCGGCCCTGGCCGCGCTTCAGACGATCGGTGCCGGTGCCCAGGCAGCGTTAATGGCGCCTACTGAAATTCTGGCCGAGCAGCATTATCAAAATTTTAAAGGCTGGCTGGAGCCTCTGGGTATCACGGTTGCCTGGCTGTCCGGCAAAGTAAAAGGCAAGCCTCGTGAAGCCGCGCTAGCGGCGATCGGCAGTGGCGAAGCGGCCATCGTTATCGGCACCCATGCGTTGTTCCAGGACGATGTTAAGTTCAGTCGGCTTGCGCTGGTAATTGTGGACGAGCAGCACCGTTTCGGGGTCCATCAGCGCCTGGCGCTGCGTGAAAAGGGCGTCGGCGGCATCATGGCGCCGCACCAACTGATCATGACCGCCACCCCCATTCCCCGGACTCTCGCGATGAGTGCTTACGCGGATCTGGATACTTCGGTGATTGACGAGCTGCCGCCCGGCCGCAAACCGATCGAGACCATTGCGATTCCCGACAGCCGCCGTGACGACGTGACCGATCGGGTGCGCAAAGCCTGTCAGGCCGGGCGGCAGGCCTACTGGGTGTGCACCCTGATTGAGGAATCCGAAGCCTTGCAGTGCCAGGCTGCCGAGGCGACGGCCGAGGAACTGGCCGAGCGGTTGCCGGACCTGAAGGTGGGGCTGGTACACGGCAGGCTGAAAGCCGCTGAAAAGGCGGAAATGATGGGACGCTTCAAAGAAGGCGAATTGGACCTGCTGGTCGCCACAACCGTCATTGAAGTGGGCGTAGACGTTCCCAATGCCTCATTGATCATTATCGAAAACCCGGAACGCCTTGGGCTGGCCCAGCTGCACCAGCTTCGGGGCCGGGTGGGCCGTGGCGAGGAAGCGAGCTTCTGCGTATTGATGTACCACCCGCCGTTGTCCCAGAACGGTAAGGCACGCCTCCAGGCTCTGCGCGATAGCCAGGATGGCTTTGTGATTGCCGAAAAAGATCTGGAAATAAGAGGCCCGGGAGAGGTTCTGGGCACCCGTCAGACCGGCATGATGCAGTTCCGGTTGGCGGATTTCGAGCGTGATAAAGGTTGGATAGAGCCGGTGCGCGGCATGGCGCCAGGACTTCTGGCCCAGCCGGACCGTGTGGACGGACTGATCCGTCGTTGGCTGGGAGATCGCGCCCGTTATGGCGATGTTTAAGGTCGTCGGGGAGGTTCTACCCTATACTCAAGGTTATCGAGGTTGTCGAGATCGACACAGCAGACGGAACAAGGGAGAAATCTATGAAACTACCTGTCGCAGTCAGGCAGGCACTGGGTGAGTCCGCATCGGGGGTTTCACTCCGTGACCTGGGACAGGCCGGAGAGCAGCAGCTTCTGCGAATGGTACTTCTCAGCGATGAGCAGGGCAACGTGCAGGCTATTTGCCGGCACAGTGATCTGTTGGATATTAATGCCCTGAACAAACATCTGGACCGCGACCTACGGATGATGAACAAACGGGATCAAGCCAAGGCCCGGCAGCGTGCGGGGCTGACCGATATGCCACCACTGCCGTCACTGACCGGCTGGCGAACGGTGGTGGACGATCGCGTTGACCGGATGTCTTCGGTGGCAATGGCCATTGGCGATCAGAACCTGTGCATGGTAATGCCCCGGGAAGATTTCCAGTCCGTCATCGAGAAGGCAGAGCGACACTCGTTTTCGGTGGCCTCTGATTCCATTGCGGTCAATCTGGACAGCCCCGAGGAAGATCAGGCCCAGTTGCATTCAGCAATCCGGAAATTCACCAGCCTGCGCATTCAGCAACGCCTGGAAGACACACTGGAACTGCCACTGTTACCGGAGACGGCGCAGCGGATTATTCACCTGCGGGTAAACCCCAACGCAGTGATGGGGGATCTGGTTGATGTGGTCGAGAGCGACCCCAGTCTTGCCGCCCAGGTGGTAAGCTGGGCGTCGTCCTCGTTTTACGCCGCTGCCGGACAGGTCAAGTCCGTTCATGACGCTGTTTCACGGGTGCTGGGCTTCGATCTGGTGATGAACCTGGCCATGGGCCTGTCTCTGGGCCGCGCGTTGAAAACGCCGCAGGATCACCCCGAAGGTTATGTGGATTACTGGCAACAGGCCATCTGGCAGGCGCAGTCTTCCGGAATATTGTCCAGTATGATGCCCCGTGGCGAGCGCCCGATCTTCGGCCTGTCCTATCTGGCCGGCCTGCTTCATAATTTTGGCTATCTGGTGTTGGCTCAGGTTTTTCCGCCCCATTTCAAACTGGTGTGCCGAACTCAGGAAGTAAATCCCCACATGGATTCTTCGATTGTTGAACACTTCCTTTTGGGGGTGAGCCGGGAACAGATTGCGTCGCAGTTGATGCAGAATTGGGGCATGCCGGATGAGGTCAACCTTGGGATCCGTTATCAAAAAAACCCGGGCTATGACGGGGCCTATTCGGTCTACGCCAAATTGCTCTGGCTTGGGCGTCAATTGTTAATCGAGCGCGGAGTCGCCCTCGGGGCGGGCCAGGAAGTACCGTCAGAACTGTACGAATCGCTAGGGCTGGATCGGGAAAAAGTCGGAGAGCAGTTTGATCAGCTGGTTGAGAGCAAGGATGTGGTCATGGCCATGGCCGGTATGATGAATCCTCAGTAGGTCGCGTTCATTAGAAAGCCGGCCCAACGGCCGGCTGTCCCACTTTCCATCACAGCGTCTGTTTGCGCAGGGCAATGGCCGCCTCGTGAATACGGTCCGCGTGCTCTTTTTCAATCGCCAGCCGTTCCTTGTCCATCTTTTCCACAAAGCGGGTCTCCGTATCCTGTCGCGCTTGATGGGTGGGCATATGTTGAATCAGGTCGTGGACCTCCTGAAACACCTTGTAGGGTGGCTGCCCAAGCAATTCCGGCCTGACATGATCCAACAGGCCCTTGATGCGAAGACAGGCCTCAGAATACTCCACCTGCTTTGCTTCCACAGCCATGGCAAGAACCTGGATACTTTCCACCATGCTGGAACGCCGTTCCTTTTGCAGGGCTTCTGTTTTTGCCTGGCTTCGTTTGCTGGCCCGCACGGCTCGCAGCTGGCGGAGTATAAACCCGGCCAGCAAAGTGATGGCGATAACGCCGCCGATTATCAGTGCCCACTGCAGCCACTGGGGCATAACATTCTCCAAAGTCAGAATCAGGTCGGTTCAGCGTCGGTCCGAAAGACAATCAGGCTCGCTTCCGCTGCCGATCTGCGCGCCAGACCTTTACGCTTACCGTCTGACCATTAAGTACGGATGTGCCCGCCAGCGGATCAACCTGGTCGTCACTGATAACATCGTTAATACTGGCGCCGGCGTGTGCTTCAGCCACTGACTGTCCGATTCCGCTCCGGTCGTGGCCCCATCCATGAGGCACGGATACGACGCCGGGCATGATATCGTCGGTAATCTCCACCGGTAGCACAATTTTCCCTGCAGGCGTGCTGACCTCGGCGGAATCTCCCGCCTGCAGGGCGGAGCGTGCCGCGTCTTTCGGGTTAATCATCAGGGTGCAGCGTTCCTTACCTTTGACCAGGCGTTGGCTGTTGTGCATCCAGGAGTTATTGCTGCGAACATGCCGACGCCCGATCAACAGCAGGTCTTCAGCTATTGGCTGCGCCAGAAGCTGGTGGAGCCGGTTCAGGTCTGCCAGGTAAATTCTGGGGGTGAGATTGACCTTGCGATCCGGGGTAAACAGCCGCTCCGGCAGACACGGCCGAAGGGGTCCAAGATCAGTGCCGTTGGGCCGCTCGGTCAGTGCGCGTATGGATAGCCCTTTGGGCAGGTCCTGCCAATGGCGATTCAGAGGGCTCAGTTTTGCCAAACCGCGCAAGGGGTGGTGGTCAGGCAAAATATCCAGTGCCAGATCAACCGTTGGCTGAACCAGGCCCCGGGCAGCCCCGATGTCAGCGCCATAAGGGCCGGTGCGTAACATCAGGTCCAGGATCGGGTCAGGGCCGATCCGCTTGAAAGCGCGCCAACCAGCCTCTTTACGCAGGGGCAGACGCCCGCCTGCACGAAGCTTCTCAAGGCGGTGCGCCAGTTCCAGCATAATCTGCCAGTCGTGGCGGCTGTCTTTGCCGGCGTCAAAAAGCGCCGGACTGAACTTGGCGGTATTGCGCACCGCAAACAGGCTGAAAATCAGGTCATAATGGCTGCGTTCCAGGCCAGCAGTGGGTGGCAGGATGACATCGGCGTGGCGGGTGGTTTCGTTCAGGTAGTAATCCACTGACACCATAAAATCGAGGCCTTCAAAGGCTTCGTCCAGGCGACCACCATTGGGGCTGGATAAGACCGGGTTCCCCGCAACCGTCACAAAAGCGCGAATCTGACCGTCACCGGGGGTGAGCATTTCTTCGGCCATGGTGCTGGCGGGAAATTCGCCGCCGAACTCGGGCAGTTTTTTCACCCGGCTTCGGCGGCGACCGAAATGGCCCTTCTGGCCTGCCATGGCACCCAGTGCCACCATATCAATGGCGGGTTGGGTGAACATGACGCCTCCGGTGGCATCGAGCTTGCCAGTCAGGATATTCAGCACGTAAGCCAGCCACGTGGCGACGGCGCCAAAGGCCTGGGTGCTGGTGCCCATGCGGCTGTAAAGCGCGGCTTTACGGGTAGTGGCCAGTTGGCGGGCAAGGCCACGGATATCGGTCGCGGCCAGACCGGTGTGCGTGCTAACGGCCTCGGGGCTGAAGCCCAGTGAGGCCAGGCGGATCAGGTCTACGTCCTTGGTCCATTTCTCGGCATGGCCCAGGTCGATCAGATTTTCCGCAAACAGCGTGTTCACCATTGCCATCAACAGCAAGGCATCGGTTCCCGGCCGAACAAAATGGAACTCGTCTGCTATTTTTGCGGTTTCCGTACGCCGGGGGTCGATCACCACCAACTTGCCGCCACGGGCTTTCAGGCTTTTGATCCGGCCGCGGAAATCCGGCACCGACATCAGGCTGCCGTTGGACGCCATGGGGTTAGCGCCAATGCACATGAACAGGTCGGTACGGTCGATGTCAGGTATCGGGAAGAGTATTTGATGGCCAAACATCTCCAGGCTTGCCAGCATGTGGGGCAACTGGTCGTTAGACGTCGCAGAGAAACGATTCTGGGTACCCAGTGCCTGTAGAAAGGGCATGCCGGCGATCAGTGCGCCATGGTTATGAACATTGGGATTGCCAAGATAAGCGCCAATGCTGTTGCGACCGTGTTCGCTGCGCACCTGGTGCAGACGATCTGCGACCAGATCGAAGGCGTCCTCCCATTCCATTTCCTGCCAGCCGCGCGCCGTTTTCCGGACCGGTTTGCGAAGCCGTTCGGCGTCCTCGTGCAGGTCCTGGAGTGCAGTGGCTTTCGGGCAAATATAACCCTTACTGAGCGGGTCGTCGGCGTCGCCCTTGATAGACTGAATGTGCCCATCCTGCACCTCTATGGCGACGCCACACATGGCTTCGCATAAGTGACAGGTGCGGTAATGGGTGCCATTGTCCATGGTTTTACTCTCCGGGTATGAAGTCTGAAGTCGAGGCGGCGTAAGAGTCTAGGCTGTTGAATTTTCGTCGCTGGACAGAACCGACAGCAATCGCTGGGCATGCTCCGACGCTTCGCTGCCGAGGCTGGTGAGGTAACCCCCGTCGCTCTGGGAGATCAGACCTTTTGCGTGCAATCGCGCCGCTGCCGCAACAGCGTCTTTTGAAGCCGAATGACTGTGTACCTTGATGCCTTCGTTAATGGAAGAAAGGTTAAACAGTGATAGCAGGTTGAGTTCCGCCAGGTGATCGTTGGTGAAGGCCATGATATGTCCTCTGGATGGGCTTGAATACAGTCTGGAGGGGAGTCGCTGGTTTCGCCAGTTTTTAATGGTTTCGATTACCCGAATTGCGGATAAAGCGACAAAAGGTCTGTCGGGTTTGGAAACCATGAAAGGTCAGAGAGTAAGTGAATAGGTGGGTGACAAATCTTTATAAATGGTGGGCCCAGCAAGACTCGAACTTGCGACCAAGGGATTATGAGTCCCCTGCTCTAACCAACTGAGCTATAGGCCCTTAAGCAAAGCGGGCGCCATTATACCCGTGAGGGTAGGCGCCCGCTACTGTTGCGGCAGGTGTTATCCGT